>Ga0065721_10004011_pt1 | contig 113450 bp, 96 predicted proteins | sample Mesricmetagenome_FD_59108 | JGI IMG/M metagenome (GOLD analysis project Ga0065721, IMG submission 59108) | Mesophilic microbial community from rice straw/compost enrichment Sample: eDNA_1 v2 (version 2) | ecosystem: Engineered > Solid waste > Grass > Composting > Bioreactor | place: USA...
AGTGCGATGGCGACCAGGGTCGGCTTGATCGATGGCGGCGTACAGCGCTCGCATTCCGTATTCAACGGCGTCGTCGTGCATGAGCACGGTTGCACTGGAGGTGCGATTCCGAGCGCGCATGGCACCGCGGTGGCTTCCTTGCTGGTGGGTCAAGGTGATGTATTTCATGGCGCCGCGCCGGGCGCGGAATTGTTTGCGGCCGATGTTTATTGCGGCCTGGCGACGGGCGGTGCTCTCGATTCGGTGGCCGAAGCGTTCGCCTGGATGTCGCGCGAGCAGGTTCCGGTCATCAACATCAGCCTGGTCGGGCCGGCGAACGCGCTGCTCGAGCGGATCGTTCGCGTAGTCACGACGCGCGGACACATCGTCGTGGCGGCTGTCGGCAACGATGGCCCGAGTGCGCCGCCTTTGTTTCCTGCGGCCTATCCGGAAGTCGTTGCTGTGACTGGTGTCGATGCGAAACAACGGGTGCTCCTCGAAGCTTGCCGTGGCAAGCACGTCGATTTCTCCGCGCCGGGAGCAAACATGGCGGCCGCAGGCATCGAAGCGCCCTTCGGCGTCGTGCGAGGGACATCGTTCGCGGCGCCAATCGTCGCGGGCCTGCTGGCGCGACAGCTGAGCGTCATCGATAAAGGAAAGGCGGACGCGGCAGTCGCGAGCCTCGTCGCCCAAGCGAGCGACCTGGGGGCACGCGGGGCCGACCAGATCTATGGCAATGGCTTGGTGGGCAGCGAGCTGCGCCCGCCCGAGCAATTGGCGTCCTCCGCTCGCTGATCCCAGCCGGCATTACGTCAGATCAAAAAAAATCTCGGGCCACGGAAGAAATCGCTCACCCGGCTCGTACTCCTATCAAAGGCTGCGGATTGGCTGCGGCCGGAGGAGACACAGATGAAAACTCGTTCCATGCTGATCGGTGTTGCGCTGGCTGCTGCATTGAATTGTGCCGCTGTGAAAGCCGATGGTCTTGGCGGGCTGGGTGGGGGTCTGGGCGGTGGTTTGGGCGGCGGGCTATCCGGTGGTCTGCGCGATACGACCATGACCGCAGGGGGCGCGCTGAATGGATCGCTCGGGGCCGAGCTGGATACGAGCACACTGCGCCGAACCACTCGTAACACCGCTGAACGCGCGACAAATCGTGCGCGCAACACGACCGGCGCCGCGCGCGAGCGCGCGAGCACCAAGGTGGATCAGACGCGAGACAAGGTGGTCGAGACGCGCCAAGCGGCGGCTGCAGCCACGACCTCTGCCGCAGGCGGAGCAGTCGCTGCCGTGAAGGATGTGCAGATCGAAGGCGCTGCCGATGTGGCGGGCTCTGGAACCTCAACCGTGAGCCGCGATGGGGCCAGCCTTGCTGGTGGCCCGGAAGGGGCGGCTCTCGTTTCCAACGACAGCCAGCCGGCCACCGCTCCGGCAGAAGACCCCGCCGATCCCTCGGGTCCAACGAGCGCAGTGAATATCGCCGGTGGCGCGAACGGCTCGGCAACCGCAATGCGCAGCGGTGCCGCTGCGCAAGGCAACGGCTCGGCAACTGCATCGCGCAGCGGTGTCGCTGCGGAAGGCAGCGGCTCGGCGAGCGCGTCGCATAACTAACAATGATGAGAGAGGCGTCGAGGACATCCTCGGCGCCTCTCAATCTGCCGGCCGTCCCTCATCGCATTTCTTGCATTCCAACTCCGCTCCCAGCGCCGCTTGCCGTCCTTCCGGGGTCACGACCCAGGGTCGGTTGATCCAGGGCGGATCATGGCGAACGTGTTGGTTGTGCCCGCACTCCAGGCGCGCCACCCAGTGCCGCTCCTCGTCCTGGTGGAAGGAAACGATCCTGCGCTTCATCGGGGCGTAGCGAACACCTGTGTCCAGTAGATGCCGGGCTCGCTCTTGCGATCCACCACGAAAGCGATGCCCATCTCGGTGAACCCAGGGGTCATGATGTTCACGCAATGGCCGGGACTGTCGAGCCAGCCTTGCACGACGGCTTCGGGCGTCTCGACACCGATGGCAATGTTTTCTCCGACGCTGCGCCACTTGTAACCGACGCGCGCGGTGCGGATGCCGACGGTGCTGCCGTCCGAGCCCCGGTGCTCGAAGAAATGTTCGTTCGCCATGTCCTGGCTGTGGACCAGCGCCGCACGACTCAGGATCGCGGACAACGTCAACGGCGGAGCAGCCTCGAATCGTTTCTGCCCGCACTTGCGGGCTTTGGCGCGAGCCGCATTGACGAGCGACAGCACCTTTCGACTGACTTGCGCCGCGTCTTTCACCGCTGGCGTGACAAACGGCGTCGCCACGACGATCCAGATGGCATCGCGCTGTTGATAGACACCGATCTCTTTGAACGCCGCGTTGGTGATGGTGTCGCAGTAGTTGGCCCGCAGGACATCGAGCAGCGCTTTGCGATCGCTCGATCCTTCCACCTGCATGGACGCGGAGCTGGTGGCCCGATAGGCGGTGCGGGCTAGCGCAGTGCTCAAGCGACCGCCTTTGGACCATTCGCGAGCGACCACATCCAGATCCTTACTGGCGCGCAGCGGCTGCGAAACGCCGGGCCGGTTCGCACAGCCCTGGCGTCGAATCCGGTTCAGGTCGTCGCCGATGCTTGCGAGTGCGGGCGTTGCGGCCCATACGCCGCACATTGCCAAGAACGCGCCCGCGAGTTTTCTCATGCGACGATGTTACGTCATGGCGTGTGAATGATTCGAGGGACGCCGACGGCTCGCTGTGGCGCGCGGCTTCCTGATGTCCGTGCGCAGCGAGCGATCCTCCTGAACGAATTTCCGAATCGCGTCCTGCAAAGGCCGCTCGGCATCGCAATAGCTCTGCCACTCGGTGGCTTTACCGGCATAGCTGGCCGCGGTCCGTAGCGTGTAGCGCGTGGGATCGAGCCCGGCTTTCACCTGCGACCAGTTCAACGGCATGGAAACCGTCGCGCCTTCGCGAAGCCGGGGCGAATAGGGAGCGACGGCGGTCGCCATGCGATCGTTGCGCAGATAATCGAGGAAAATCTTGCCGCCGCGCAGTTTCTTCGCCATGTTCACCAGGTAGCGATCGGGATTGTCGTCCGCCATGCGCGTGCACACGGCCTGCGCGAACGCCTTCGCTTCCGGCCATTTCAAGTGATTCTTCTTCGAGTTGGCCAGCGGCGTGACCACGTGCAGCCCCTTGCCGCCAGTGGTCTTGCAGAAAGCCACCAGGCCCAACGCTTCCAGTCGCTCCTTGATCTCTTTGGCCGCGGCGATGACGTCGGTGAAGTCGAGGCCCGGCCCGGGATCCAGATCGAACACCAGCCGGCCCGGCGTTTCAGGCTGGTCGGGCTGGCAATTCCAGGGATGCAGCTCGATGCCGGCGATCTGGGCGATCGCCGCCAGCGCTTCGACCCGATCGATCTGCAGATACGGCTTGTGATCGCCGAACACCTTCACCAACGACAGCAGGTTCGATGTTCCCTGCATGGCGTGGCGCTGGAAGAACCGCTCCTTGCCAACGCCGTCCGGTGCACGGATCAGCGAACAAGGGCGGCCTTTGATGTGCGGCAGGATCCATTCGCCCATGCTTTCGTAGTAGCGGGCGAGATCGAGCTTGGTGATGGGTTGGTCGTCGCTCGCGTGCGGCCACAGCACCTTGTCGGGACTGGAGATCGGTACGCCCATGATTACGTTCGATCCGGCACTCGCGGCTGAGGTGCGCGATTTCGCGCTGGCTGGTTGTTTCTTCGCGGTTCTGCTGCGAGTCGCGGTCTTCGCAGCAACTTTTGCCTTGCGCGCCGCCTTTGGCGCAGGCTCGACGACATCCACGTCTTCGTGTTCTGCCGGCCGTTCCGCGACGATTTCGCTCGCCGGCTTGTCCGTGCGCAAACCTTTGAAAGCCGCCTGACGAATATTGCCGCCGCCGGTCCAGCCGGCGAATTCGATCTCCGCGACCAGTTGCGGTTTGACCCAGTGAATCTCCGGTTTCTTGCGCGGCGCCGTCTTGCCGCCGAACGGATTCTGGTCCGTCTCCAGTTTCTTCAGCTTGGGCCAGAGCTGACCGACTTTGTCACCGCCGAAGCCGGTGCCCACCCTGCCGACATGGATCAGATGACCGTCGCGATTCACACCGACCAGCAGCGAGCGGAAGTTCGCACCGGTCTGGGTCCAGCCGCCTATGACGACTTCCTGGCCGGCGCGACACTTCGATTTGGTCCAGTCGCCATTGCGGCCGCCGCGATAGGGCGCATCGAGGCGCTTGGAAATGATGCCTTCGAGATTCATGCGGCAGGCGGACTGCAGCACCGCATCGCCCGCCGTCTCGAAATGTTCGACGTAGCGGATCGAGGAGCTCGAATCCTGGCCTTGCTGTTCCAGATATTCCTTGAGCGCGGCCTTGCGCTCCCGCAAGGACCGCGGGCGCAGGTCGCCAGCGCAGCTATACATGAGATCGAAAGCGAAAAAGATCAGATCGTCGGTGCGCTCCTCGGACAGTGCGGCTTGCAGGGCCGCGAAATCCGGGGAGCCGTTGGCGTCGAGCGCGGCGACCTCGCCATCGATGATGGCATTCGGGAAATCAGCCGCGGCGTCGGCGATGGCTCGAAACTTCGCCGTCCAGTCGAGCCCCTTGCGAGTCTTCAAGGTGACTGCGCCGTCTGCGATGCGCAGTTGCAGACGATAGCCGTCGAACTTCACTTCATGACCCCAGCCGGGGCCGACGGGCGGGCGGTCGAGAGGTTTGCACAGCTCCGGTTCGACGAACGCAGGAATGCGCACGCGTTTACCAGAAGCTTTCCTGGCTCGCGATCGGGCGCCGTTCGTCGTGCGCGCTTTCTTGTGATCCACCTCCGCCGTGCCGGGCGCTGCATCGACGGGCTCGCGATTCGAGTTCCACACCGCATTCGCCTGCGTACTCTTGCCGCTCATCATGAACGGTTTGGGTGCGCGGCCCTTGCCGGCGGCGATCTCGGCCATCGATCGGCCCGAGGCGACCGAACGATCCTCGCTCATCAGCGCCTCGACCCCCCTGGCATCCGTGGCGTAGGCGTCGCGATGTTTGATCAGCAGCCAGTTGGTGCGTTTGCCGCCATAGCGATCGCCCTTCATACGAACCAGTACGAAGCTGCCCTTCAGGCGCTCGCCGGCGACTTGAAATTTCAGCTCGCCCTTTTGCAACTGGGCGGCGGCGGACAGCTTGCCTTCGGGCCGCCAGAAGCCACGATCCCAAAGTTGTACTGTACCTCCGCCGTATTGGCCTTTCGGGATGGTGCCTTCAAAGTCGCCGTAATCGAGCGGATGATCTTCCACTTCCACGGCCAGGCGTTTGTCCTTTGGATCGAGCGACGGGCCGCGGGTCACGGCCCAGGATTTGAAGACACCGTCCAGCTCCAGCCGGAGGTCGAAGTGCAGGCGGGTTGCCGCATGCTTCTGGATCACGAACCGCAGTTCCGGCGATTTGTCCACCTTTTGCCGGCCGCTGGGCTCGGCGGTCTGGGTGAAATCGCGCATGGAGCGATAGCGTGAGAGTTTGCGAGTTGCCACATCACACCTCTGCGGTGAAAAATCGCGCCGCCCGACGGCCGGGCTTGGCAAGGCCGTCGGTAGTAAGCGGAAACGCCGTGCGGGCGGACCACGTTCCTTAACTCGAGATAGCCATGAAAATGCTGAAAACGACTGCGATCGCGGCGCTGACACTCACGGCCCTGAGCGTGGCCGCGGCCGCTCCCGAGCGCCTCAACGTGAAACTCGGCCTGTGGGAAATGACCTCCACCATGCGTTTCAGCGGCGTGCCGCCGTTGCCCAAGGAGTTGCTGGACAAGATGACGCCGCAGCAGCGCGCGAAAATGATCGCGGATCTGAAAGCGGCCTCCCAGGAAGAGCCGGAGCCGGAAACCAGCAGCCAGTGCATCACGCAGGAGGACCTGGACAAGCCGTTCGAGGCCGGCAACTCCGAGGACTGCACCTCGACCGTGGTGCGCACCACGCGCACCACGCAGGAGTTCCGCATGGTGTGCACCGGCAAGACCAAGGGCTCGGGCACGTTCAAAGTGAGCACGCCGACGCCGGAAACCATGAACGGCACCCTGGACCTGAAGGCGGGCGAGGGCCCTGACGCATTCGTGATCAAAGGCACCATCAAGGGCCGGTGGCTGGGCGCGGATTGCGGCGATGAGGACAGCGACGACAGCTACGACGAAGACGAAGACAACTCGGATCAATAATCCCGCCCGATCCGGATGCGGCCGCGATATTTGACGGCCGCATCCTTTATGCTTCTCGCCAGCACTGACGCCTGGAGACGAGCATGACGCTTACCAATCATCAGTTCCGTCTGGCAGCCCGGCCGGTGGGCGCGGTCAAGTGCACCGACTTCAATTACGTCACAGAACCGGCACGCGCGCCGGGCGAGAATGAAGTGCTCGTGAAGACGTTGTATCTGTCGCTCGATCCGGCGATGCGCGGCTGGATGAACGAGGGCAAGTCATACATTGCACCCGTGGCGCTCGGCGAAGTCATGCGCGCCGGCGGTGTCGGCAAAGTCATCGAGTCCCGCCATCCCAAGTTCAATCCCGGAGATTTCGTGTACGGCACGCTCGGCGTGCAGGAATACGCGACGCTCGACGGCAAGGGGCTGAGCAAAGTCGATCCTGCCATTGCGCCGCTGCCCGTTTATCTGGGCACGCTGGGCATGCCGGGCATGACGGCCTATTTCGGCTTGCTCGACATCGGCAAGCCGCAGCCCGGCGAGACAGTGGTCGTTTCAGGTGCGGCCGGCGCGGTCGGCAGCGTCGTCGGGCAGATCGCAAAGATCAAAGGCTGTCGCGTGGTGGGTATTGCCGGCGGCAAACAGAAATGCGATTACCTCACCCAGGCGCTCGGTTTCGATGCAGCGATCGATTACAAATCCGAGGACGTGAAGAAGGCCTTGCGGCAGCATTGCCCGAAGGGCGTCGATATCTATTTCGACAATGTCGGCGGCGACATCCTCGACATCGTGCTCACGCAACTGGCCCGCAAGGCGCGCATCGTCATCTGCGGCGCGATTTCACAGTACAACAACACCACGGCGATGAAAGGGCCGTCGAACTACATGTCGCTGCTGGTCAATCGCGCCAGCATGACCGGCATGGTCGTGTTCGACTATGCCGATCGTTACGGCGAAGCGGGGCGGGAGATGGCGGGCTGGCTGAAGAGCGGTCAGCTCGAGACGCGGGAAGACATCGTCGAGGGCTTGGAAACATTCCCGGAGACGCTGCTGAAGCTGTTCAGCGGTGAAAACTTCGGCAAGCTGGTGCTGAAAGTCGCCGACGCCTGACGTACTTACAGATCCGCTCTCGCCAGCAGCACGGCTGAGATCCCCTGCGCCGTCTTGTTCGCATCCGTATTCCGATAGGAATGCGGCACGTTGCCGGGAAACGCCAGCACATCGCCGGCCGCGAGATCGAATCGGTCGCCGGCGACGAAGATGGTCACGTGACCTGACAGGCAGGTAAAGAACTCGCGCGTCCCGGGCAAGTGCGGCGAGCCGCGCATCGATGCGCCGGGTGCGAAGTCCATCACGTTGAGCACCTCTTCCGGCACGCGCTCGGGAATCAGCGAGCGAATGGTGATGCCGCGCCCGGCGCTTTGCGATCCCAACTCGTCCCGCGACCACTTCCTGACTTTCGCTCGCGGCGAAGCGAGCAACTCATCGAGCGGCACGTCCAATGCATTGGCAACTTTGACCAGCACGGTCAGCGAGGGATTGCCGTTGCTCGACTCCAGGTTGGCAATGGTCGAGCGCGGCACGTCGGCAATCTTCGCCAGCGCGCCCTGCGTGAGATTGCGCACCTGGCGAAACGCAACGAGATTGCGAGCAAGGTGTTCGGCGACGAGTTCGGGTCTATGCATGGATCGCTCTTTGTCCGGCTTCGCGACTGTTTGCCAATATATTGGACACTGCCATTGGCTGCGCGTGGCGGGTCTCTATGATGCTGTCATCGAAGGAGACCTTATGCAAACTCAACGACAGTCCAACACTCCGCGCGATTTGCATGGCGTGCGAGTCGCGATCACTGGCGGCACCTCCGGCCTCGGCCTGGCGCTGGTGAGAGAGCTGACGAAACGCGGAGCAGAAGTTGCTCTGATCGCTCGCACCCAGGCGCGCGTTGCCGCCGTGGCGGCGGAAGCATCCGCGCATGGCATCGTCGGCGATGTTTCCAACAAGCACGACATTCACCGCATCGCGTTGCAGGTCGCCGGTCGACTCGGTGGGCTGGACGTGCTCGTCAACAACGCCTCCGATCTCGGTCCCGTGCCGCTGGCATTGCTCGGTGACACGCAATGCGAGGATTTCGAGCGCGCGTTGCTGACGAATGTGCTCGGACCGTTCCGCTTGACCAAGGCGCTGCTCGGCGCGCTCGCCGCGTCGGCGCGCGAAGGCAAGGGCTCGCTGGTGATGAACATTTCCAGCGATGCGGCTGTGAACGCCTATCCGCAATGGGGCGCCTACGGCGCGAGCAAGGCGGCGCTCGCTCACATGACTCGGATCTGGAACGAGGAGTTGTCCGCACAAGGCGTGCGATTCATCGCGCTGGATCCGGGCGACATGGACACGCCGATGCATGCGGCTGCACTGCCCGATGCGGATCCGTCAACGCTCAAGCCGCCGGCGCAGTCCGCGTACGAGCTAACGGAAACGATTTGTGACTTGCTGCCGGCCCGCCCCGCGCTGAGGCACGCCTCATGATTCCCGCCGATCGTCCCATTCAACGTCCAGCCACGGCTCGTTTGTTATATCTCGATGAGCACGGTGCGATCCGTCACGCGCCGCGCTCGCAGCTGGTGGCGCTGCTGCGTCCTGGCGATCTGGTGATTGCGAACGATGCCGCAACGTTGCCGGCGAGCTTGCATGGGTTGCATGCGCGCACCGGCCGCAGCATCGAAGTGCGGCTCGCGGGCAAACCCTCCCTTGCTCATCGCGATGCGCAGCGTTTCATCGCGGTGGCGTTCGGCCCGGGCGATTATCACACCCGCACGGAAGATCGGCCGTTGCCGCCCGCATTCGAGGTGGGCGACGAGCTCGAGCTGGGCTCGTTGATCGCGCGAGTCGAACGCGTGCTCGATCATCCGCGACTGCTCGCACTACGTTTCGATGCTGAAATCGATGAGCTGTGGCGAGGTCTGGCCACGCATGGCCGGCCCATTCAATACGCGCACATGAAGGAGCCGCTCGCGTTGTGGGATGTCTGGACGTCGATTGCGGGCATGCCTGCAGCCTATGAGCCGCCATCCGCCGGCTTCGCGCTGGATTGGCAAATGCTCGCGGACTTCGAGGCGCGAGGCATCGAGTTCGCGACTGTCACGCACGCCGCCGGCATTTCTTCCACCGGCGATCCGGAGCTGGATCGCAGGCTGCCGTTGGACGAGCCGTACCGGATTCCGGTCGCGACCGAAGAGGCGATCGCAGCGGCGCTGTGCGAGCACCGGCGAATCGTGGCGATCGGGACGACTGTGGTCCGGGCGCTGGAGCACAGCGCAGCCACGTTCGGCTCGGTTGCCGCCGGCGACGGTGTCGCGACCAACCGGATCGGGCCGGAAACGCAGTTGCGGGTGGTGGACGCAATTCTGTCCGGCACGCACGAGCCCGGGACCAGCCACTACCAGCTACTGCAAGCATTCGCCGACAGATCAGCGCTGCGCCGCGCGGATGACGCCCTGCGGAGCGCCGGTTACCGGAGCCACGAATTCGGCGATTCCGTGTTGATTGAACGTGATACGCGCCGCTACTCCCGGCAGACCGCCGGGGCGATCGAGGTCGAAGATTTTCCGGAAATGCAAGGACTGGTCGGACGGCCCGCGCCACGTATACTCCGCCGTTTTGCGCCGGCGTCCGCCCATGTGGTTCAAGAATCTCATTGTCTATCGCCTGCCCGAGGATTGGTCTGTCTCCGCGACTGAGCTGGAGGAGAAGCTGGCCGCGCGCTCGCTCATGCCGTGCGGCAGCTTCGACATGCAGAGCAAGGGCTGGGTGTTCTCCAGCGACCTGGAGCGTTACGTCCACACGGTCAACGGCCAGCACCTGATCGCGCTCGGCGTGGATCAGAAACTGTTGCCCGGCTCCATCATTCGCCAGGTGGCCACCGACCGCGCCAAGGAGATCGCCAAGGAGCAGGGCTATCCCGTCGGCCGCCGTCAGATGCGCGAGCTGAAGATGCGCGTCACCGAAGAGCTGCGCGGTCGTGCGCTGACTCGCAAACGCGTCACGCATGCGTGGATCGATCCCGAGCACGGCTGGCTGGTCGTCAATGCGTCCAGTGAAGGCAAGGCCGAAGAGCTGGTCGAGACGCTGCGGGATACGCTGGGCAGCCTGCAGGTCACGCTGCTCGAGACGGAGCGCTCGCCGTCATCCTCGATGACGGCCTGGCTGGCGCTGGGCGATGCGCCGGTCACGTTCACCATCGATGACGATTGCGAATTGCAGGCGGCGGATCAGAGCAAGCCGGTGATTCGTTACGTGCGCCATCCGCTCGACGGCAAGGAAATCCGCGCGCAGATCACTGGCGGCATGTTCGCGACGCGCCTCGGCCTGACGTGGAAGGATCGCATCTCCTTCGTGCTGAACGAGAAGCTGCACGTGAAGAAGGTGGAGTTCCTGCTGATGGACAAGGACCAGCCGGCCGAGGGCGAATCGACCAATCCGGGCGAACAGTTCGACATCGACTTCACGCTGATGACCGGCGAGCTCGCGGCACTGTTGAACGATCTGGCCAGGGCGCTCGGCGAGCCTGAGCAGAAACAGGCGGCGGCCGCCTGAGCGGCCCCGAGTCAGGGCGTCAGCGGCTGGCCTGCCCACCGCAGGATGGCCCGGGACACATCCTGTTCCTTCCTGAGCTGTTGCATCAGCTTGAGCATCTGCTCGGAGAATTTTTCTTTCTCCACCTGCGCCGTGACGATCGCGCCGGCGGCCTGGGTCTGATGACGCAGCGTCTGCACCCTTTCCGTGATTTGCATCAGCGCGCCCGAGTTCGCGGGAGCGAGGCGTTCGGAGATGCCCAGGCCGAGGCCTTCGACGAGCGTGGTGTCGCTCCTTTGTAAGGCCTGCGCCACTTGCTCACAGCGCACGCGAGTTTCCGGCTCGCGCACCTGTTGTGCATCACATGCCGCGCTGAGCGGGCGAAACGCGGCGGCAGCGAGGGTGGACAGCCAGTTGATGGTCGAATTCATCGCATTGGTCAACGGCGTCGGAACCGGCTGTGCGACGGACGTTGCAACCGGCATGCGGCTCATGGGCGGCACCAGCTTCGCGATCAGCGTCGTCCAATAAATATTGAAGTTGCCGGCCTTGCTCATCATTTCCAGAATCTGCGCCGAGGCTCGGGCATCCCGCCGCGCCTGAGCGCGCGCCAGCGGTCCCAGCCAGACCACGCCGTTGTCCGGGTCGAGCTTGCGCAGGCGAGCTTCGATCGGCTCGGGCTCGCAGCCGGGCACTTCCATGCAGAGTCGTAAATGCAACCACAGGATCTCCGGCCGCTGCGGAGCGACCTGCGCCGCTTTCTGAATCTGCGTGAGCGCACGTGAGCCGTTGGCCGAGGCATTGGTGCCCCAGAGCGCGAGCGCCCCGGCGGCGAGCTCGTCCGCGTCCCCGCTTTCCGGAACGGGATTGACGTTGCTGGCGCCCGGCTGGGGCGGCGAACTGGCGCATGCCGACAGCAGCAACACGACCAGCAGAGGCCACGAGCGGGCCCGACCATTCCATGAGGCGCGTTTCATGGGCGCGGATTTTATCAATGCCGGCTGCTCGCCGGCATGAATCCGCCGTTCACCGGTAGTTGCTGGTCAGGCTGTCCGGCAGCCCTTAGTTTCGGAGGCCATGATCGTTAGTCCGTCAGTACCTTGTGCTCGCGCCCGATGCCGGGCCGTTCGGCACGCAACTGGCGGCTGGAGTCTTGCGATGAACGATGAATCCGCACAGCACCGGCCGCGCCGCTCCCGGCTGGTGATGGGCATTTTTCTGCTGGTGCTGGGCGGCCTGCTGCTGGCGGTCAACCTGGGCTACGGGCTGCCGGTCGGCTGGTGGCAATTTCTGCCCTGGGCATTGGTTGCGGTCGGCGCGTGGGGCCTGATCCTGCCGTCCCGCCACATGGATCGGGTCGGCGGCGTCTGGATGCTGGCGGTCGGCCTGTATTTGCTGATCGGCCTGAATCACTGGTGGGGGCTGGGCTGGAGCGGCGCGTGGCCGATCTTCGTGATCGCCGCCGGCCTCGGCTTCATTCTGCATCGACATGACGATCGGCTGCCGCCTCCCGGCCAGGGGCCGACGGGCAATGGTGTGTCATGAGCCAGGTGCCGCCAGGAGACGATCACGGCTTCGATCCCAATCGGGAGCCGAACCGTAACCAGCAGCAGGATGGGTCGTTGCACTCGCGCCCCGGCCCCAATCAGCACGGTCACGACATGTTCTCGACGCGGCTGATCGTCGGGCTGCTCATCATCCTGCTCGGCGGCACGCTGCTCGCCGACAATCTCGGCTGGTTCGAAGCGCGTCATGTATTGCGCAGCCTGTGGCCGCTGGCGCTGGTCGCGGTCGGCGTCGCGATGATTCGTCAGCCGCAGCACAAGCGCAGTCGCGCCTGGGGCTGGGTTCTGGTCACGGTGGGCTTCTGGATCTTCGCCGACAAGATCGGCTGGATCCATGTGAGTCTCGGGCAGCTGATATTGCCGGGCATCCTGCTGTTCGTCGGCGGCGTGCTGGTGTTCCGCTCGCTGAGCGGGCCGCCGAGCGGGACGACGACCACCGCCGCTCCGAACCCGCCGAACACCAAGGGCACTTCCAATACCAACGGCACGAACCCGGGGTTCACCAGCTTCGGTGGCGCGCAGTCGGGCGACACTGCCGAGTTCGTGCGCTCGTTCGCGATGCTCTCGGGTCACGAGTTGCGGCCGGTGTCGCGGCCGTTTCGTGGCGCCGATCTGAATGCCATCATGGGCGGCATCAAACTGGATCTGACCAGCGCACGCATGGAAAGCGACAACGCCATCATCGAAGTGTTTGCATTCTGGGGTGGCGTGGAGATCTACGTGCCGCCGGACTGGACCGTGACCAGCGAAGTCACGACGCTGCTGGCCGGCTTCATCGACAAGCGGCGCCCCACCAGCGTCGTGCCGAGCAAACATCTGGTCATCAAGGGCATGGTCGTGATGGCCGGCGTCGAGATCAAGAATTAATGCATCCGATCTTCAAACACCGCGGCCGGCTGCTGATGTATCTCGGCGTGTGGGTGGTGTTCGGCCTGCTGCTGACCGTGGTGTTCGTGTTCGGCGGCAACGCGCCGGTCGCCTGGTCGCTGGAGTTCGCGGTGCCGGTCGCGATCGTGCTCGGACTGCAGTCTTTGTCGTTCTGGTACGTGGTGCAGGCCATGCCGCCCGACGATACGCCGGTGCCACGCCTGATCACGACTTGGGCATTCGCGGGACTGGTGTCGCTGGTCGTGTGGATCGCGATCGCTTATGCCTGGGCGATGTGGCTGGTGCCGGACGGCGAGGTATATCCCGAATCGGCGGCGGGCCTGCTGCCGTTGCTGGTGTTCGCGGGCGCGATCGGGATGTCGCTCGCGGTGCTGGGCCACTACCTCGCCGGCGCGTTTCAGCGCTCGCGCAATGCAGAGCGTCGTGCACTGGAGTTGCAAGTGCTGGCGCGCGAGGCGGAGTTGAAATCGTTACGCGCGCAGCTGGATCCGCATTTCCTGTTCAACAGCTTGAATTCCGTGGCCGCGCTGATCGGCAACGACACTCAAGCGGCGCGCCAGATGTGTTTTCTGATGGCGACGTTTTTTCGCAAGAGCCTGACCCTGGCGCGGCAGCAGGCGATTCCGCTGGCCGAGGAAGTGTCGCTGGCCGAAACTTTTCTTGCCATCGAGAAGGTGCGCTTCGGCGATCGGTTGCGCGCCAGTTTCGATATCGCCGAGGACGTAAAGGAAGTGGCCGTGCCGCCGCTGATGCTGCAACCTCTGGTGGAGAATGCGGTCCATCACGGCGTCGCGCATATGCTCGAAGGCGGCGAAGTGTGCGTGCAGGCGCGGCGGCGGGAAGGTTTCCTGGAGCTGGTGGTCGCCAATCCCTGCGATCCCGATCGGCCGCCTTCGCGCAGTACCGGAGTGGGCCTGGTCAACGTGCGCTCGCGCGTGGAAACATTGTGCGGTCATCGCGCCAGCGTCGATGTCGACGCCAGCGAGACCGCGTTCCGGGTTTCGATCCTGCTGCCGGCTGTCAGCAGTCATGCAACGTCCTGAAGGAAGAGCCTCGTGCGTGTTCTGATCGTCGACGATGAAACCCTGGCCCGCTCCATCCTCGCCGAGCATCTGGGCAAGCTGCCGGACCTCGAGATCGTCGGGCAGGCGGCGAATGGCTTCGAGGCGGTGAAGCTGGCCGAGGAGCTCAATCCCGATCTGATGTTTCTGGACATCCAGATGCCGAAGCTGTCCGGCTTCGAAGTGCTGGAACTGTTGGGCGAGCGCGCGCCGGCAGTCATATTTACTACAGCCTTCGATGAATTCGCCTTGCGCGCCTTCGAGGTGCACGCGGTCGATTATCTGCTGAAGCCCGTCGAGCCGCCGCGTTTGGCGGCCGCCGTGGAACGCGCCGCCGAGCGGTTGCGAAACAAAACCCCCGCGCCCCCGGCGGAGCAGTTGTCGGCATCGGCCAGGCCGCCCGGGCGCACGCTGGAGCGCATCCTGATTCGTCACGAAGGGCGCGTGCACGTGTTGCCGCTCGAGCGGATCGATTTCATCGAAGCTCAGGACGATTACCTGTCGTTCGCCGCCGGCGGCAAGCGGCTGCGCAAGCAGCAGACCATGAGCGACCTGGAAACCCAGCTGGATCCCACGCGTTTCGTGCGTATCCACCGCTCGTTCATCCTGAACGTGGAACGCCTGGCGCGCATCGACCTGTACGGCAAGGACAGCTGGCTCGCCATCCTCTCGGACGGCACCAAGCTGCCCATGTCGCGTACGGGGCATACCAAGTTGAAGGAGCTGATCGGATGAATTCACCCGGAGGCACTGTCATGACCGAGACGCATTCCACCCGTAACGAGCCGCCGCGTTCAGAAGAGTTTCAGTTCAGCGGCGATACGCTGCTGTCCAAGATCAAGGAGATCATCCGCGCCGGCAATGTCCGCCGCGTGATCATCAAGAACGAGGAGGGCCGCGTATTGATCGACATCCCCCTGACGTTGGGCGTCGTGGGCACGCTGCTCGCGCCGCAGCTTGCCGCCATCGGTGCGATCGCCGCGCTGGTGCTGAAGGGCTCCATCGTCATCGAGAAGGAAGTCGAGGTTCCTCCCATGGTGACGCCGTCGCCGTGAGTCGGGGAGTAACGTGAGTGGCGAGGCGCGTCGGCATACTTGCGATTGTCGCCTTGCTGTTTGCGCCGCTGCAGCTGTCGCTCGCGTCGGCGGACCACACGCTCGATGAATATCTGCAGCACATCGCGGACAGCTTGCCCGAGAACACGGCGGAGGCATTGAAACAAATCCACGGCACGCCGCGCCGATTGTTGGCGGCGCGCGCGTACCTGCGGGCCGGCGACACGCTGCGTTCGCGGTGGAGCTGGACGACGGATCAGATCCAATCCCACGCCCGCTCGGCCGAATATCGCGCGCTGCTCGCCGAGATCGAGCAGGTTCGAGCGCGTTTCGAAGCACAGAACCCGGGTTATACGCTGTACGCCAATACCGAGGCGCGCAGCCTCGAGCTGCAGATCGTTCGTTTCAATACCAACCCGGCGGTCGGCCGGGTGGCTGCGACGCTGCACAGGCAGGCGCTCGCCGAGATTGCCGGCGCGGCCTATGGCTCGGCGGATCAAGCCACCGCCCTCGAGCGTTTCAGAGAATTCCTCGCCGGCTGGCGTCCGACCACGGCCGCGCCGCTCGCCGCGCCGGGGATGTCTCGACATGGGCAGCTGCGAGCCATCGATTTTCAGATCATGAAGGGCAGTGTCCTCGTGGCTGCCACCGAGACCGGCACGGTCAAGCGCAATTGGGATGCGTCGGGGTGGACGAAGAAATTGCAGGCGGCGGTGCAGGGCAGTAACTTCCGCGGGCCGCTGCAATCGCCCTACGAGCCGTGGCACTACGAGTACGATCCTTGAGGCTGCTTATGAGAATTGCCGCTGTATGTTCTGGCTTGCTGCTGGGTGCGACGCTGCTCGCGGGGTGTACCGCAACGGCGCCGTCGAAAGTGCGTGTCGATATGGCGGAGACCGGTCTGCCCGATTGCCAGAGTTTCGAGTGGCTGCCCACGCCGCAACAACCGGCGTCTCTCACCGAGCAGCGCATGAAGAACCAGATCATGGCGACGCTGGAAGAGAAGGGTTATGCGCAGGCCGCCGGGAAAGGCGATTGTCGCGTCACCTATTTGCTGAATATGCGTGAGCGGCCCGCGAACAGACCGGGCGTCGGCGTGGGTGTGGGCGGCGGCTCGGGCGGAATGGGCGGTGGCATTGGCGTGTCGCTGCCCATTGGCAAGCGCAAGGAGCAGGCGGGCACCTTCACGATCGATATTGTCGACGCGGCGAAGAATGCGCAGGTGTGGAGCGGTTCGCTCGACGCCACGTTCCTCGAGTCCGAGCCGAACGAAGACGAGACTCGCGAGATCGTGGCGAGAGTGCTGGAGAAGTATCCGGATCGAGTGCCGAAATAACCTCGGCACTCGTACTCATGATGCCTAGAGGCTCGGCGTACGCGCCGAGAGATGCGTCTTCTCGTAAAGCTCCTGGCATTGCACGTCCCGCTCGGCGGTGGGCTCGGCCTCCAGGCGTTTCAACGGGATCTCCTGGCCGCAGTCCACGCACTTGCCATACGTGCCGGCGCTGATCCGTTGCAGCGCTGCGTCGATCATGCGCAGCTCTTCGACGTCGCGCTCGATTTCCGTCAGGTTGGTATCGACGACCAGCGTCGCGAAGGAGTCATCCTCCGCATCCCGCGCGCGCTCTGCGACGTCGCCGGGATTTTCTTCCAGCGACTTCGCCCGCGTTCGCTGCACTTCCTCGCGCAACTGCTCCGCGCGGTTTCGCAAGCGAGTCTTGAAGGCCAGCGCCTGCTGTTGATCGATCATGTGCACTCACCTTGAGGATTCGACTGATATGTAACCCGCCGCCGGGCGGCGGGTTCCTGAACGAGGCCAGGAGGGTCCCTTCTCTGGTCCGCGTGTCGGTAATAATCATTCAGGTCAGCGCTTGATTTCTCCTTGGCCTTCATGGCCGATGAAGCCATCCGGCCGAAACTGCGGTCACGGGCACGACGCTCCCGGGTGGTCATTTCGGCCAGCGCGGCCTCGCGCTGCAGTTTGCGATAGCTCGCCAGGCGCCTTGGGTCGAGGTCCCCGGTCGCAATGGCGGCGAGCACCGCGCAGCCCCTTTCCGACTCGTGCTTGCAATCCCGGAAGTGGCATTGCGCCGCCAGTGCCTCGATGTTGTCGAATACCGTGCGAAGGCCGGCATCGCTTGCGCCGATTTTCAGCTCGCGCATGCCCGGCGTGTCGATGACCCACGCGCCGCCGTCGAGAGCAAACATTTCTCTCGACGTTGTCGTGTGGCGACCCTTGCTGTCGTCCTCGCGAATACCGCCGGTTGCCTGTTGCGTCTTGCCGCTGAGCGTATTCACCAACGTGGACTTGCCGACACCGGAGGAGCCGACGAATGCGACGGTCTGGCCGGATTGCAGCCAGGGGGTTATCGCGTCGACGGACATTGCATCCGTGGCGTTGACTGCAACGACCGCTGCGCTCGTTCCCAATGCCTGTGCTGCGTCGAGGAATGACTGCGGGTCATCGCACTGATCGGTCTTGGTGATCACGATCACCGGCTCGACCTGCGCTTCGAATGCTAGCGCGAGATAACGCTCCAGGCGCGAGGGATTGAAGTCGTCATTACAGGAGGTGACTACGAACAGCGTGTCGAGATTCGCCGCGATCGCCTGCACTCGATGATCCGTACCGGCCGCCAGACGTTTGATCACGGAGTACGGTTTGATCACGCGCTGCACGCGAAGCGCGGCATGCTCGACGAGCACCCAGTCGCCGACAGTGATCGGCAATTCCAACGATTCGATCAGGCGCGGCGCGACGGTGACGCTGCATGTTGCCCGCTCCGACAGGACGACCAGGCCGCTCCGATGCACCCCGGTCACGCGCGCCGGATAAGCGATTTCCAGGTCTTCGAGCGTCAGTTGTTGAGAATGAAACGGCCGCCAGCCGAGGCGGGCCAGAGAAATCGAAGAAGATGACATGCGTGAACCCCGAAAGTACGCGACGACATCCGCTCCTCGTCAGAGGAACGGGCGTGTTGGCGCCGGGGTGACTGCATGGCCCGCTCGATCGGCGGGCAAGGGTCAGCGGTAATTGCCGATCCGAATGGCCTGAAGCATCAACCCGGCGGAGATCACGGTTCGCGCAGTCATAGTTCTCTTGACCTCTCCTGGGCTGGTGAACGAAGCAGGAAGCGTACTCGGGTCATGCACCGCCGGCAAGGTGGCGCGCAGCTGATGGCTCAATCCACGGTGGCTACGCGCTGCCTCGACGGCTGGCCTCGTGCTACTGGGTCTCGATCAGGTGCTTCGCTGCCCGCATTGCTCCGTCGCCGAGAATCGTATCCGCCACCGCCGCTGCTCGCGCGCGAGTGCCATCGGTCAGCGCGGATTCGAGTGCGGCCGACAGCGATGCCGCCGTTGGGGCCGGCCCGTCATGTGCCGAACCGATCCCTAAATCCCACACTCGTCCCGCCCAATACGGTTGATCTCCAATCTGAGGCACGATCACTTGAGGTGCTCCCGCGCGAGCGGCTGCTGTGGTCGTGCCGGCGCCGCCGTGGTGAATCACTGCGGCCACGCGAGGAAACAATGCCTGTTGATTCACCTCGCCGATGATGAAACAGTCGTCGCTGTCATCCACCAGCGCAAGCTCCGCCCAGCCGCGCGACATGAGAACGCGGCGGCCTTGTGCACGCACCACATCGATGGCCAGTCGTGCAAAGTCCTTCGGCGCGGGAAGGCTTCCGAGGCCCACATATACAGGCGCTGCGCCAGCATCGAGAAATGCGAGCAGCTCAGGCGGCAGCGGTCGCTGATCCGGCAGAATCCATGCGCCGGTCTGGACGACCTCGATCTTCGTCGGCTGGCGCCAGGGAGCCAGCACGGGATCGGCCGCGATCCACGGCCGATCCGTGTAGCAGTAGTCGCGTACGTTCTCGACTTTCGGCAAACCGACTCTTGCACGCAACGCGTTGAGCCCCACGCCGAACACCTCGTTCATCACCTGGACATCTCTATCCCACAGCGCCTGATTGTCCGTCACGTCCGGTGGCAAAGGGTGACTGCGATACTCGAAGGGTCTCTGATGTGGCGAGGGAAGAAACATCGGGCAGTACGCCGCGTGCACGTATCGCATTTCCAGCTTCTCCGCGACGGATCGTGCGGCGGCCACGGATGAGAACAGGCCGGTCGCTACCATCACATCGCAACCTTGCGCCGCTGTACCGATGGCTTCGTATTGAGCCGCCATCACGTGCGCGGCCAGTTCGGGCAAGGAAATCGTCGCGCGCTTCGGCAACATCTCCGCGATCCAAGCACGCACTGACCTGAAAGCCGGCAGCAGCGGCACGCCCGCCGAGGCAAAGAGTTTTACGAACTCCTCATCGGAAGGTGCGCACACACGCGCATCCGCACCCAGTGCTCGTAATGCAACGGCCAATCCGAGCAAAGGTTGAACATCTCCACGCGAGCCAAACGTGCTCAACAGTACGCGCATCTCACGGCCTCCGTTACGGCAAGGCCGGCGATACTGCGGCACGCCTCGGGCCTTCCGGCAAGCCCCCCGCTGCGGTATATTCTCAGCACGCCAGGCGGAGATCGGTTCGCCCTCCGGCCACTCCCACTCGAGAATCACGCACGGCTCTTGCCCCATGGCCAGGAAAAAGGACATCAGCCAGGCCGTCCGCGAAATCTGTCTTTGGTTTCCCGAAACCGAAGAGGTGCTCGCACATGGCTTCCCGGATTTCCGCGTGAAGGGCAAAACGTTCGCGAGTTACGTGATCAATCATCACGGCGACGGTCGGATCGCGTTGTGGCTGAATGCGCCCCAAGGCGCGCAGCATCATTACATCAAGCAGGAGCCGAAGCATTTCTTCGTGCCGCCCTATGTGGGCCCGCGCGGCTGGCTGGGCGTGAATCTCGACAAGGGCATTTCCTGGAAAACGGTCGCCCGGCTGGTGCGTGAGGCCTACACCAAGGTCGCGCCCGCGTCGTTGAGCGAATCGCTGGGCAAGACGATCGAAATCACGCCGCCCACCTTGACGTTGCAGCCGGAAGATTTCGATCCGATGCGATCGAAGCGCGCGCAGGCTGTGCTGAAGGAGATGCGCGCCATCTGCCTGTCGCTGCCCGAAACGACCGAGGACCAGCAGTTTGGCAAGCCGGTATGGCGCGTGGGCAAGAAGGTGTTCGCACAGGCGTATTGCTATCGAGCGGACCGCAAGCTCCAGCTCGCGTTCTGGGTCGGTGTCGATCAGCAGGCGTTGTTGATTCGCGACGGGAATTTCAGCATCCCCGCCTATCTGGGTCACAACGGCTGGATCGCGCTCGATGTCACGAAGCAGGCGAACTGGCGCGAGATCCGTTCGCTCGCGCTATTCAGCTATCGACACTTCGCGCTCGGCAGGATGCTGAGGGCACTGGAAGCGCAAGGCGCCGACTAGGCCAGGTCAGAGCTCGTTGCTCAGCACGCGAGCAAACACCGCAGCGTCGACATTTCCTCCAGACAGCACGACGCCGACGCGCTTCCCCATCCATCGATCTCGCTGCTGAGTCGCGGCCGCAAGCGCCGCTGCGCCTGCGCCCTCCGCGACGTTGTGAGTAGAAGTGTAGAGCAGGCGCATCGCCCTCGCGACCTCTTCGTCGCTGACGGCGATGACATCGTCGACTTCTCGCCGAATGATATCGACCGCTTCCGGTACGGCGGACCGGCACGCCATGCCGTCGGCAATGGCCGTCGTCGCTGGAGCATCGATGGCCCGGCCGCTCTGGAATGACCTTTGATATGCGGGCGCGAGCGTCGAGACCACACCGATCAGGCGAGTCTTCACGCCACAGTGGGCCCGCGCCACGGCTGCGGCCGTGATACCCGACCCCAGACCGATCGGTACATACAGAACATCGGGCGGCATATCACGCAGCGCCTCGAAAAACTCCACATAGGCAGTGGCGACGCCTCGCACGAGCTCCGGATGATACGAGGGCACACGGTGCAGGCCATCGCGTTCCGCGAGCATGGCGGCATGCTCCGACGATGCCTGGAAATCTTCGCCGTACTCGACGAGCTCGACGCCCAGTGCGCGCATCGCTGCGTTCTTCTCGATCGAGTTGCCATGGGGTACGACGACCGTCGCGCTCAACCCGTGCTGACGGGCTGCGAAACCGATGGATTGTCCGTGGTTCCCGCGAGTAGCGCTGACCAGGTGCCGGACGTCGGGTTGGGTTCGGCGCAGCCATTCCGCGTACGTCAGTCCACCGCGTACCTTGAATGCGCCCAGCGGCGTATGGTTCTCGTGCTTCACCCACACTTCGAATCCCAGCGCCTGCCGCAGCAAGGGCCAGTTGTACTGAGGCGTCGGCGGCATGGCTGCGTAGACGGTCTGCTGGGCACTCTCGATAGCGTCGCGCGTAAAGAACATGGTCTGACGATCCTGGCTGGCCTGCATGGTGCGAGTGTATAGGCAGCCGAGGGATTCGGGTCTAATGGCGCTGGATGAAGTCGAGCATCAGCGATGCCGCCGCGGCTGCATGCGTCTCGAGCAGGAAGTGGCCGCCATCGAGGATATGAGCTTCCATTCTCGGCAGCGCCTGCATCCATGACAGCGTTTCGGCGAGATCGAAGAATGCGTCGTGTCTTCCCCAAACCATCAGCGCAGGCGGCTGCCAGCGCGCCAGATATTCGGCAATGGCATCGAATCGGGCGGCATGATTGCCATAGTCCTTGATGAGCGCCCGCTGCGCGTCCAGTCTTCCCGGCAGGCACATGACCCGCCAGTCTTCCTCCCAGGTTTCGGGGGAAATGCGCGCCGCTACGTCCGGCGGAACATTGGCAATATATTGATCGCGCGTGCCCTCGAATGTGAGATGCGCAGTCGCAGCCGCTTCGTTTGCTGCGTTCGGCTCCGACCAGTAGGCCATGGTCGCGGCCCATTGCGGGCCGAAGCCAGTGCGATGAGCGTTCGCGCTCTGAACGATCAGACCGAGCACTTGTTCGGGCGCTTGCATCGCGATGTGAAAACCCACCGGCGCGCCGAAATCATGCAGGTAGATATGACGCGGGCCGATCGCGAGCCGGTCCAGCAGCTCGGAGATCGCCTCACCGAGCGCGGAGAACGAAGTCTGCGGCAGGACGTCCGACTCGCCAAAGCCAGGCAGGTCGGGCGCGATCACGAATGCCGCTTTCGACAGCTCGGGCACCACATCCCGGAAGGATCGAGCAGAACTGGGGAAACCGTGCAGGAGCAACAGCGCCGGCCTGCTCGGCTCACCGCCCGTGATGAAGGACAACTCCGTGCCGCCGGACAGTCGACAACGTTGCCGGGTCGCTGGGTGCATGTTCGAGCTCCGTTCAAACCGACCCACCGTTAACGCAGTTCCCGGTCAGGCGTTCCCGTCGTGTCCGCCAAGCGCGCGATCTGCGCGACACGAAACATGCGCGCTGGACAGGGCCGGATCCGCGCCCGGCGGAGGACGCGGATCCGGCGGACGGCTCAAGCCGCTTTGCCTGCTGCGAGTGCGTGCACATCGGCGGCTTTCAACGCCTTGCCACCGATGGCCCAATCGCCTCCTTCGAATTCCTTGATGCGGACCCACGTGACCGGGCGCAGGTTCTCGCCTTCCACGGCAATCATGGCTTCCGTGACTTTGGCGATGAGCTCTTTCTTCTGCGTCGGGGTGAACACGTCTTTGATGACATCGATAGTAACGAGCGGCATGACTTTCTCCTGACTGCTCTGGCGCGGACCATTCCGGCTGCAGTGGCAAAATCGTGTCACGAGCCTGCCGCCGAAGCTTGCAGACGGCCTGCAGAAAATCTGGAGATTGTTGGCCTTCGCAGCGTTATCCTGGCGACCTATGATCTACGCGTTCGGCCCGTACGAGCTGGATCTGGCCGCCGTCGAGCTGCGGGCGGGCGGCACGGTCGTGGATCTGGAGCCGCAGGTGTTTGCACTGCTGGCGCTGCTGGTCGAGAACCGGGAGCGCGTGGTTTCCAGGGACGAGCTCATAGAAAAGGTCTGGGACGGGCGCGTCGTGTCGGATGCGGCGCTCGCCAGCCGGGTGAAAACAGCGCGCCAGGCGCTGGGCGATGACGGCAAATCCCAGCAATTCATCAGGACGATTCATGGCACCGGCTATCGTTTCGTAGCGAAAGCAAGGGCCCAGCGTCCGGCAACTGCGGTGCTCGAATGCCACGAGCCCGCCCCGGCGCTGGCGGACATGGTCCAGCGCCTGGACAAGATCTCCCGACCGTCGGTGGCTGTGCTGCCGTTTCGTTACGTTGCCGGCGATGACCGATATGCGGCGCTGGCAAGCGCGCTGCCCGATGAGTTGATTACGGATCTGTCGCGACTGCGCTGGCTGCTCGTGACCGCGCGTGGATCTTCCTTCCGGCTGCGTGCGCCGGAGGCGGATTTCCAGGAGATCGGGCGCCTGCTCAATGTTCGCTATTGCCTCTCGGGCACGATCGAGGTGTCGGGCGAGCGGCTCGTGATCCTGGTCGACCTGGTGGATACCCAGGACGGCGCCGTCGTCTGGGCGGACCGTTTCTCGGGGCGGATCGACGATGTGCACAGCATCCGTGAGCAGATCCGATCCCAAGTCCTCATGGCGCTCGAGATCCGCATTCCACTGCACGAAGCCGCTCGGGCGCGGCTCGCCCCCGCCGAGAATCTCGATGCGTGGTCCGCCTATCATCTGGGCTTGCAACATCTGTATCGATTCAATCGCGTCGACAACGCCGCGGCGCTGAATCTGTTTCAGCGAGCAGTCGCGATGGATGCAACCTTTGCTCGCGCCAACGCGGGCCTGTCGTTCGTGCATTTTCAGAGTGCGTTCATGCACTACACGGACGACATCGCTGGAGCGGTCGAGCAGGCGCGCCGTTTCGCAGAGCGTGGGCTGGAGCTCGATCCGCTCGATCCGTTCGTCAACTTCACCATGGGTCGTACTTATTGGCTCGAGGGCGATCTGGAAACCAGCCTGAGCTGGCTGGAGCGCGCGACCGACATCAGTCCGCACTATGCACAGGGAATCTATGCTCGCGCCTGGACGGAGGCGCTGGCGGGCAAAGCGCTCGATGGTCGGGAGCATGTCGATCTGGCGATGCGATTGAGTCCGCTCGATCCTTTGCACTACGCGATGCTCGCCACGCGGGCGCTCACTCATCTCGCTGCGAACGAAGATGATCAAGCCGCGCATTGGGCCGAGCGGGGCGCTCGCTCGCCGGGTGCGCACGTATTGATCGGCGTCATCGCCGCCGCGGCTCACAACCTCGCCGGCGATACGGCCCGTGCCGGCTTCTGGGCCGAGAACGTTCGTCGCCGCATCGACTCGCTGACGCGCGAAGTTTTCTTCCAGTCGTTTCCAATGAGATCGGCGCCAATGCGAGCGAAGCTGGATCGCGCCTTGGTGGCGTTGGGGTTCAGATAAATCGCACCCGCAAACGACTGCGCCCGGGCAGCGAGTGCTGGCCCGGGCGCGTCTGATCGACAATGAGTAAGAGATCAGTGCTCTTCGGCGCGGAACGTTTCGTGGCAGCCCTTGCAGGTCTTGCCGGTGTCGGCGAACGCGGTCTTGATGGCGGCCACGTTACCGGCGTTGGCGGCGGCCTGCAGCTTCGGAGCCGCGTCGCTGAAGTTCTTCATCGCGGTCTTGAACTCGGCCGGCTTGCTCCAGATCTCGGCCTTGGCCTGTGTCTTGCCGGCTTCCGGGCCGGAGCCCGCCGGGAACCACTTCTCCTGCGTGGCCGCGGCTTCGTTCACCACGTTCGCGGCGGTCTTGATCGCCGCCAGGTCCGGCTTGTCGTTCCTGATCTGATCGCGGATCACTTTGAAGGACTCGCCGAGCTTGTGGTAGTGGTCGTGACGGGCCTTTTGCAGCTCTTTGACATTGGTCGGCTCGGAGGCCTGGGCCACCAGCGCCAGAGCGGGGGCCAGCAAGGTCGCGAATACGGCGGAACGAAGCACTCGATTCATGGATGACACCTGGCTATGCAGTTAGGGCTAGGACGAATACGGGTCGAACAGGAACACCCTGGGGCCGTCAGCTTAGCCATCTTTGCCTGACAGTATGCTGACTTTTCTGTCATGCAGCGCGGCCCCGCCGGCTGACAAAGCTTGACTCGCGTTGACCAGGTTGTTACCGAATTGCGTTCGTCGGGTGCGCGCCCTCGGCTATGCTCGTGGCTCACTCAGGGGGCAGCAATGAATAAGACACGAGCATGGATCATCGCGGCCAGCGCCACTGTATTGGGCGCCTGCGTCAGTGCACCCAGCCAGCCGCCCGCGCCGAAGGTGGCGGATCTCAGCGGGCACTGGATCCTTACGACCGAGAGCCAGATGGGCGCGCAGGATGCGCAGATGACAGTGCGCCAGACCGGCACCGCGCTGGCGGGCACGATCACCGGTCAGGCCGGCACGGTCGATTACACCGGCACGGTCCAGGGCACGGCAGTGGCTTTCGACTTCACCCTCAACGTGCAGGGCACCGATCTGAAACTCGACTACAGCGGCACGGTCGACGGCGACACCATGCAAGGCAAGGCGGTGTTCGGCCAGTTCGGCGAAGGCACGTTCACGGCCAGGCGTCAGTAGCCTAATAAGTCGCGGCGCGGCTCGACCCAGTTCGGCTCGAATCCCGGGCACTTGGGTTGATTCGTCATCACCAGCTCGGCGAAGCCCAGCCCGAGCTCGCGGTCGTAGCGCAGATCGCCGAGCACCAGCCCCTCCTTGACCTGTGCGAGCCAGGGCATGCGGATGAAGCGGAACGCGGCAGCCGCTTCACAGTTGGTTCGTGCCAGCTCTGCCAGTTGCGCCACTGGCGTCGCGATCTGCCCATGCCACTGCAGCTGCGCCGTGCTTGCTTTCGCAACGGGCTGCATCGGGGCGGTGATTTCGCGATCGAGACCGCGGCTGGGGCATCGATGAGCCGGCAGCAATTGCGGAGACAGTGCCAGCATGGCTCGTCGGATCACTGCGGTGTCCGATTCTCTTTGCAGCAACATGACTTCCCAGCACGCCGGATTGATGGGCATGGGCGTGACTATGCGATCGAGGACGGTGCTGTCCGGAAACTGTGCAGCGGCGATGGCATCGATCCGCGATCGGGCTGCGTGGGCGGTAATGACGAACATCGCCGTCGATCCGAGCCACACGATGACGCTGGCGGCGAGCGCGACGTTGGCCGGCGCGCGCTGGCCGATCAGCAACATGCCGGCAATCAGCAGAGAGTAAGCCGCTGCCAGCGGCCGCGGCACCATGCCGGTGAAGAAGCACAGCGCTATTGCCACGACCATGAGCAGAAGCACCGCGAACCGCGCGAGGTGGGTCTTGAATATGAAAGCCAGCGGCGCGCACGCGGCCCAGAACAGGGGCTCGATGATGAACACCGAGTCGCCGTAGAACCAGCGATTGTCCAGCGGCCAGAAAGGATGGACGCCGTAGTTGTTGGTGAAGTCCATCGCGATGTGAAGCAGGGGCGTGAAGAACAATACGCCCGCCAGCAATGCATAGTCCTGCGATGAAGGGCGCAAGCCGCGCCGTCGTAACCACCAGCGTGTAATCGCCAGCGTCGCCGCGCCGAGCAGCAGCGCGACCAGAATCGTATGCGTGTGGCCGCGATGATTTAACAGATAACTGAGCTTGCCCTCGAAGTATGAATACAGCAGATCGCTATCGGGCAGATTGCTGCCGATCGCGGCCAGTGTGACGCTCAGGTTGCGCCGGGTGGCCGCCGGCAACGTGCTGCGCTGGTCGGGCGCGACCCGCGCGGCGACTTCACCAACCAGCGTGCCGATGATGGTGTGAGTGATGTTATCCATCCGGCCAGTGTACCCGCCCGCGCAACCGCCCGATCGGTTGACACGCGCCGCCCCGTCGAGGCAAGCTGCCTGAAAATCATCATCTGATGAATTAATTCCGATCGTAGGGGGCGGCGACCGCGAGAAGCGATGCGCCGTGAGGGCGCAATGACTTTCGCCATCGTCCTGCTGGCGCTGATACTGCTCATGCTGGCCGCGTATCGCGGTTACAGCGTGATCTTGTTTGCGCCCCTGGCGGCATTGCTGGCGGTGCTGCTCACCGATCCGTCGGCCGTGCCCGCGGTGTTCACCGGCCTGTTCATGGAGCGCATGGTCGGGTTCCTGAAGCTTTATTTTCCGGTGTTCCTGCTGGGGGCGGTGTTCGGCAAGCTGATCGAGCTGTCGGGCTTCTCCCAGTCCATCGCCGCGGCCGTCATACGTCTGGTCGGCCAGCAGCGCGCGATTCTCTCGATCGTGCTGGTCTGCGCACTGCTGACTTATGGCGGCGTCTCGCTGTTCGTCGTGGTGTTCGCGGTTTATCCGTTCGCTGCCGAGATGTTCCGTCGCGGCAACATCCCCAAGCGCCTGATCCCGGGCACCATCGCCCTGGGCGCGTTCACCTTCACCATGGACTCGCTGCCGGGCACGCCGCAGATCCAGAACATCATTCCGACGACCTTCTTCGGCACGACCACCTGGGCTGCGCCATGGTTGGGCACGATCGGCGGCGCATTCATTCTTGCTTGCGGCCTGTTGTACCTGGAGTCGCGGCGTCGGCAAGCGCTTCGTAGTGGCGAAGGCTACGGCACCGGTCACGCCAACGAGCCGGAACAGGTGACGACGAGCAGTTCCGCGCATCCGCTCATCGCCATCCTGCCGCTGCTGGTGGTCGGCATCGCCAATCTGATTCTGACGAGGCTGATTCCCGGTCTTTACGAGCCGACGATCGAGACGCGCCTCGAAGGGCTCGCGCAACCGCTGGTGACACAGCTATCGAGCGTGGTCGCGATCTGGGCCGTGATGGGCGCGTTGCTGCTCGGCATAGCGACGGTGCTGTTGTTTGCTTTTCGCACGGTCGTGAAGAAGTTTGCGGAAGGCACGAAGTCGGCAGTCGGTGGCGCCTTGCTTGCGTCGATGAACACGGCTTCCGAATACGGCTTCGGGGCGGTCATCGCGGCGTTGCCCGGCTTTCTGATCATTCGCGATGCGCTGATGTCGATTCCCGATCCGCTGGTGAATGAGGCGATCACGGTGACCACGCTCGCCGGCATCACCGGCTCCGCCTCGGGCGGGCTCAGCATCGCGCTGGCCGCGATGTCCGAGCATTTCATGTCGGCGGCGCAGGCCGCGGGCATTCCGCCAGAGGTGTTGCATCGAGTGGCGGCAATGGCGAGCGGCGGCATGGATACATTGCCCCACAACGGTGCCGTCATCACGTTGCTCGCAGTGACCGGCCTCACGCATCGGCAATCGTACAAGGACATCTTCGCGATCACGTGCCTGAAGACGCTGGCCGTGTTCTTCGTCATCGGCGTGTATTACGCCACTGGCATCGTCTGAGTTACACGTATGAAAAAATTCCTGACTGGAATGCTGGCCACCGTATTGACGAGCGTCAGCGGATCGATCGTCGCCGCGCCCTTGCCCAAGGCTGCCAAGCCGGAAGCGGTAGGCCTCTCGTCGCAACGGTTGCAGCGCCTGACCGACGCATTCGATGCCGACGTCCAGAGCGGCAAGATTCCTGGCGCGGTCGTGATGATCGTGCGTCAGGGCAAGGTGGCGTATTCGCAAAGTTTCGGCTTCCAGGACCGGGCGGCGAGCAGCCCCATGCGTCCGGACTCGATCTTTCGCATCGCTTCGATGAGCAAGCCCATCACCATCGTCGCGGCGCTGATGCTGGCGGAGCAAGGCAAGCTGCAGCTGATGGATCCGGCGTCGGTGTATCTGCCGCAGCTGAAGAACCTGCAGGTGGGTGTCGAGGTCAAGGAAGGCAGCGGCGAACGGCGCCTGCTGCTCGAGCCGGCGCGTCGTGAAATCACGGTTCAGGATCTGATGCGTCATACCTCGGGCATGACCTATGGAATCTTCGGCGACTCGCTGGTGCAGCGGGCCTATCGCGAGGCCGGCACGATGGACGACCAGCAGACCAACGCGCAGATGATCGACAAGCTGGCGCGATTGCCGCTGGCGTTTCAGCCCGGCGCCGCGTTCGAGTACGGCATGTCGAACGACGTGATCGGCCGGATCGTCGAAGTGCAGAGCGGCCTCGATCTGAATCGATTCATCGTCGAGCGCATCGCCCGGCCGCTCGGGATGCGGGACACAACTTTCTTGCTCGACGCCGAGCAGACAACGCGATTGGCACAGGCGCAGGCCGCGCCCGGCGCACCGCCATTGATCATAGGTTATAACCCGGCGAAGCCGCCCAAGTGGTTCTCCGGCGGCGGCGGGCTGTTGTCGACCGCGGAAGACTATGCTCGCTTCGGTCAGATGCTGCTGAATGGCGGCGAGCTGGACGGCGTGCGCGTGCTATCGCGAAAAAGCGTCGAGCTCATGACCAGCAACCATCTGCCGCCGGATGCAGGCTACGGAGCTTTCACGCTGGAGTTGGGATTGACCGCGCCGTTGCCTCAATACGGCCAGGGCTACGGGCTCGGCGTCGGTGTGCGTAAGGAAGCGGGGCGCAGCATGGTGCCCGGATCGCCCGGGGATTATTACTGGGGCGGAGCAACCGGTCCCTACTTCTGGGTCGATCCGCAGGAAAAACTGGTGGCTGTCATGATGCTGCAAGCATCGGATATTCAGCTGCGCACTCATTACCGATCGTTGTTGCGCAATCTGGTGTATCAAGCCTTGCAATAACATTCTGCACGTTTGCCGCGGATGTTATAAGTCACGGAAAATCGCGATCATTCCGCGTTGACCGACGCGTGCGGAGGCGGCACGCTTTGAAGGTGAGCACTTCGCCTGTCATTCGCGTGCCTGCATCCGCCAGCTTTCTCGGTGGAGGCGGCGAGATGGGCGAGCGCATCCGCGGCTACCCTTGGGATCGCAGCGCGCTCGGCCCGCCCGAACGGTGGCCGCAGTCGTTGCGAACCGCGTTGCGAATCCTGCTCAACACCCATCATCCGGCCTGCGTTTTCTGGGGCCCGGCGCTGCTTTGCTTTTACAACGACGCCTACCGCGGCTCGCTCGGGCCGGAGCGTCATCCGGCGATGCTGGGCGCGCCGTTGCGGGAGGTGTGGGCGGAAACCTGGTCCGCCATGGGGCCGCAGATCGAGCGCGTGATGTCGGGTGCGGGTGCCAGCTGGGCCGAAGATCACCTCGTCATGATCCCGCGCTTCGGCAAGCGCGAAGGAATTTACTGGACCTACAGCTTCAGTCCCATCGATGACGCGGACACCGCCGGCGGCGTCGGCGGCGTCATGGTCCTGTGCATGGAGACCACCAGCAAGGTGCGGGCCGAGCGGCAGCTGGCATTTCAGCTGGCGTTGAGCGACAAGCTGCGCAGTCTGAGCGACACCGCGGAAATCATGCTGACCGCGGCGGAGATGGTGGGGCGACAACTCGGTGCGGGGCGCGTCGGGTACGGCGAGATCGAGGGTTCAGGCAAGAGGGCGGTCGTGGTGTGCGATTGGACCGCGCCAGGCATGGTCAGTGTTGCTGGCCAGCATCGGCTCAGTGATTTCGGTACGGGCCTGATTGCGGAGCTGCAGGCCGGCCGCATCGTGCGTCTGGAGGACGCCTTCGACGACCCATTGACCCGGGATGCGAACGGCGACGACGGCGTCTATCGCACCATCGGTGCGCGCTCCGGGATCACCGTGCCGCTGATCAAGGGCGGGCGATTGGTCGGCGCTTTGTTCGTGCATCAGGCCGAACCGCGTCGCTGGACCGATGATGAAGTCACATTGGCTCGTGAGACCGCCGAGCGCACCTGGGAAGCGGTCGAAAGAGCGCGCGCCGAGAATGCTCTTCGACAACTCAATGCCACCCTGGAACAGCGGGTCGAGCACGCGGTCGCCCAACGCAAGCTGTGGGGCGAGTTGCTGGACTCGGTGACCGCGCTAGTCGCCGCAGTGGGCAATGACTATCGGTTCCTCGCGATGAACAAGGCGTATGCCGATCGATTCGAGCGCCGTCTCGGCGTGCGGCCGCAAGTCGGTGAAAGCTTGCTCGAACTGATGAAGGCTCATCGCGAGCAGCTTGCACTCTCAGGCAGTCGCTGGAGCCGCGCGTTGGCCGGCGAGGAATTCACGCTGATCGAGTCGACCGCGCCGAGCGAAGGCGATCACGATCGTCACTTCGAGATCACCTACACCTCGCTGCGCGATCCCATGGGACGCGTGATAGGTGCGTTCCAATATGCGCAGGACGTCACCGAGCGCATACGAAACCAGCAACGCCTGGCCGAGGCGGAAGAGTCGTTGCGGCAGTCGCAGAAAATGGAGGCAGTCGGCCAGCTCACCGGCGGCATCGCCCACGATTTCAACAATCTGCTCACCGGCATCATCGGCTCGCTCGACATGATGCAAAGGAAGCTGGCGCGAGGTCAGCAGATCGATGTGAACGCTTATGTATCGGCAGCCATGACCGCCGCGAATCGTGCGGCGGCGCTGACGCATCGGCTGCTGGCGTTCTCCCGGCGCCAAGCGCTGGATCCGCGACCGGTGCATGCGAACCGGTTGATCCGCGGCATGGAAGAATTGCTGCGCCGGACGCTCGGCGAAGCGATCGCATTGGAGCTCGTCGAGAAGCCGGATCTATGGCTCACCCGCTGCGATCAGAATCAACTGGAAAGCGCGCTGTTGAATCTCAGCATCAATGCCCGCGATGCCATGCCTCGGGGCGGCAAGCTCATCATCCAGACGTCCAACGAGCATCTCGACGATGCGCACGAAGCGAAGCTGCGCGACGTCGTGCAGGGCGACTACATCTGCATCTCCGTGTGCGATTCCGGGGTGGGCATGTCGCCCGAAGTGATGAGCCGGGCGTTCGATCCTTTCTTCACCACCAAGCCCATCGGCCAGGGCACCGGGCTCGGCTTGTCCATGATCTATGGATTCACGCGGCAATCCGGCGGCTACGCGAAGATTCAATCGGAAGTAGGCAAGGGCACGACGGTCAAACTGTGTCTGCCGCGGTATCACGGCGACCACGAGTCGTCTCAAGAGCCCGATCCCACGCCTGTCACGCTCCAGCCTGCGCGGCGCGAGGAAGTCGTGCTGGTCGTGGAGGACGAGCAGGTGGTGCGCGATCTGGTGGTCGACCTGCTGACCGAGATGGGGTATCGCTCGCTGCAGGCGGTCGATGGTCCGAGCGGGCTGTCGATCGCGCTCTCCGATGTGCGCATCGATCTGCTGATCTCGGACGTTGGGCTGCCGGGTTTCAATGGTCGTCAGCTCGCCGACGCGGCCTGTGCGCATCGTCCGGATCTGAAGGTGCTGTTCATCACCGGCTATGCGCACGACGCCGCCGTGAGCAACGACCTGCTGGGGCCGGGCATGCAGATGATCACCAAGCCGTTCGCGCTGGAAACACTGGCGGAGCGCATCCGCGACATGATCGAAAGCTGAGCTTCAGGGACTCAGCGGCTCGGGAAAGCGTTCCAGATCCGTTCGAGACTGCGACACGCTAGTCCAGCTTCATCACCACGGAATCGGTGAGTACCGGGTCGTCGAAGCGCGCCATCTCACCGACCTTCTTGCTGGGCACGAGGAACAGCCGGGCGGAAAGAGGTTTGCGAAGGCGCGTGGCGAGAGCGGCGACATCACGCAGCAAGCCGCAGATGCTGTCGGCGGACGTGTTGCCTGGAATCGGAACGACATCCAGCCCGGTGCCGCAGACGCTCGAGTAGAGCAGCACGTCGCGAATGCCGTAGCGATTCTCGCCAGCGCGCTGGGCAAGCAGTGGATCCTCCAGGACGGGCAACATGAGCCCGGAGTAACCGCAGGTGCGCACGGCCACCGACTTCAGGGCCGCGGTAATGATGGAACAAGCTTCGAGCGTGCCGGCGCTGCCAAAAGGTGTGCGAGTGAATGCTTCGACCGCGGCGGCGATACTGCGATCTTTCGCGGGCGCAGCCGAGGTGTCGATGCCCAGGTACTGACGCTGCTCACTGCGCGCGATCTCATTTGCGAGCTGCTCCACCGGCGTGAGCACTCGATTCAAGGCGCTTCGCAGTATTTCGGTGGCATCCTCGCCAGTGCGCATCGATGTGAACGCTCGCTCGACTACTGACGCCGATTCCAAGCCAATCGCGAAGGACTCGGGGCCTTGATGCCAGGCCACCGGAAAGAAGGGCGTGCCCGGTGGAATGTTCGCGGCGGCGGCAAAGCGAAAGTTTGCGAGGCCGTCGGGAAGGGCATTGGCCAGAGCGACCATGATTTTTGCCGTCGTCGCGGCGACTTTCGGTAACACCCCTTCGTCGGGCGTGGCGATTGCCGTCGAGAAGCTGATGGACCGAGTCGTTCGCACCAAGGCCTGTGACCATTCCACCAGGCTGTCGTCGGACCGATCTGTCGTGAGTATCGGACCGATGTTGAAGATCGCGCCCTGTGCAGCCACGAGTTCGTCGATCCGTCGCAACTGCTCCAACGCCGTGTCTCGCGCGCTCGGATCGAGCGAGGCGATGACCGGATTCACCGCGACTCGCACGGTCTGAACTTCATGACCCGCGTTCTCGAATGTTCGTTTGGCACGCGTCAGAAACGCGACCGCCGTTGCTACGCGATCCAGCTCCAGTGCCGATGTGAGCTCCACGCCCGCCGTGATGGTTCGTACTCGCACCGGATTCATCGTTGACTCTGACACCGATTCACTCGTTTTCGACTTTGAACGCCCGACGCTTCCGGGTCGGGCTCATGTAGCTCGCGACCCTCGCGAAGAAATCGCCGAAATCCTGTGGGGCCGAACCGCGCAGGATCTGCTCCAGCGAATGCAAGCCCAGCGCGCGATAGCTCTCGAACTGCGACTCGCTGAACCATTGGTCGCTGGTGGGCTCGTGCGGGAACGAGTCGACCGTCCGGGCATAACTGTACACGTCATAGGGCACGGGATGCTCGCCCCGCCCGCGCAGCGTGGGCTTGATGTACAGCAATCGGCCGGGTGGGGTGCCTTTATCGACGGCATCGTAGTCGATGCGTGCGGTGGCGCAGTACAGGCCCTGCTTCGCGGAGCTGTTGGGATAGATCTCGATCTCCTTTTCGAAGCGGATCGGAATCCCGAAGTCGATGCGGATCTTGCGAATGGCATTGCCCAGGTCGCCGAGCTTCGCATCCGGATCGCAGCCGGCGTCGCTCACCACGATGTAGCGGCAGCGGCGCAGCACCACTTCATACAGACCGAGATTGTCGAAGTGGCCGCCATCGGACAGGTTCACGTACTTGAAATCCGGCGTCGTATAGCCGAACAGCTCGCCCAGCATCGGCGACAGCGCCTGGCGCGGGCCGGGCAAGTGATACGACTTTTCGCCTCGCGCGTTGGTATTGCCGAGCCATGCGCCGAGACGGACGTTGAACAGCGACATCACGAACGCCAGCGCCGGCGAAGAACAATAGCCCATGTGTGGATTGGCCGCGGCACCCGAGATCGTCACTGCCGTGCCCAGCGAAATGCCGCCCTGTCCGCCGTACTTTTCAGAGGCTCGATAGCCTTCATGGAAGTTGCCGCAGAAGTAAGGCGTGATCGAGAACGACTCGGCCTTGCGCTCCTGCCACGCGAGGTTGCCGTCGCGAAGCACGTTCAATGTGACATTGATCAACGGCAACAGGCGCTGCGCTCCCTTGCTCGGACGCAGCTTGTGCATGCGCAGATTGTCCGAAGCGTCGAATCCGGTGAATGGATCCGGCTTGCGATCGGTATGCGATGCGCCCAGGTACGCGCGTACCAGCCGGTTGCGATAGAAGCCGTGCAACGAGAAACGATTCACGTTGACGATCGCGCCCATGGTCAAGGCCGCGCCCAACAGCAGCAAGGGCAGCGCCCAGAACCATTCGAACCCGGTGTGGCGCAAGCCAGATTGACGCAGCATGGGATCGGTGAAGATCCGTTCGGCGGCGACGTTCGAGTTCGTCACGATCCAGCCGCCGAGCGTCGCCGTGGCCCACGACATTACCAGCACGACGCAGATCACGAACACCGGTGCCGCCAGCGCGAGCCCGACTCGTTGCATGAGCGAAGGCTGGTCCGTGCCGGTCGTCGCGGTCTTGTCCCGGCTGCCGAGCAAAGCAGCGGCCACGCCGGAAATGCCGCCCGCAGCGGCCACCAGCGGCTTCAGCGAATTTTCGATCTTGTCGAACAGATACTGTCCGAACAAACACAGCGTGGTGACGACGATCCAGCCGAGTGCCACGGCGAGAACCCAGGCCGACAGCCGGGCCCACCATTCGCGATCGCCGTCATTGACCAGTGCCGGCCGGGCGCCGGTGACGAATGTTTCGCTCATGCTCGCCAGCCCCACGAACAACGTTCGCGCCAGCAGGTACAAGCCGAGCAGCACCGGTAAAGTCAGCATCACATACAAGCCGGGATGGTTATAGAGCGGCAGCAACAGGCCGCGGATGACCAGGGCCAGCAGCAAGGAAACCGCGAGGCCGGAAATCAACAGCGCACCGAGCTCGAACTTGCCGGTGTGCACGCACTCGGAGGGGATGTCATGACGCAGCCGATACAACAGCTCGACCACCAGCCAGCCCACCAGGGGAATGACCGTACACCAGAGCACCGAGAACATCAGGATGGGATAGTTGCCCGACGACCAGAAGGATGCATCGAGCGCGACCGCCGGACCGTTTGCGTAGCCCAGCCCGGTGAACGACAGCAGCGCCGCCGCGCCGATTACGGGCAGCACGCAGAGCAAGGAATAGCGCGAGGAGGGAGTCTCCGGAGCACGCACGAACCGGCGGTGGTAATAAATGGAAAAGCTCGCCAGCAACTCGACGATCACCGAGGCATACAACAGATTTCTTCCGAGGCTCGGGCTCACCGTGCTCTGTACGACCAGGTAAACCCCTTGAGGAATCACGACCAGCGCGGCCAATAGCGGCAGTATCACCAGCCAGTTCAGCAGCAGATTGCGCAGGATGATGGCCGCGGCGGTCCACGTGTCGGCCGAGAAAAGACCGAGGCGCGGCGTGAGGTAGTTGCTGAACTGGCGCAAATGGTCGAGCGGCTTCGGCTCGGGCGCGAGCGGATTGACCGGCTGCTCCGGCTGGCCGCCGAGATCCTGAAAAACTTCCCGGGCGGTGCCGGTGTGCTGTTGCTGCCGGTGGATCCAGGCCTGCAGCCAGCTGGCGATATAACCGCCCCCGGACACGCTGGAGAGATAATCGAACTCGGGCAGCAGCCTGTGCTTCGCCAGGGCTTGCAGCACGCCCAGGTTGAACGTCGCGCTACGGATGCCGCCGCCGGACAGGCACAGCGCGGACAGCTGCGGTTGCGCCTTGGTGCTGTCGGTATCCGCATCGAGCGTGCCGATCATCTGAAACAACTCCCGCAAGTTGTCCTGATAGCGCGCATCGGTACCGGCGTCCTCGGGCTGGCGCGGATCGAATTTTGCCGGTTCGAACGATTTCGAGGCGCAGTACTCCGGGCGCAACGCCTGCAGCTCGCGCCATAACACTTCGTTGAATGTAGCGCGCTCGGCATTCGGCTCTGACATAGCGGGTTCCTTCGCTGAATATTTTTCTAATCTTTCCTGCCGACTGTAACACGGGCGGGTCTCGTTGCCCGTTGTCCCCGTTTGCGTATGCATGCTGCGGAGATCTATTTTATCTGCAGTCCTGTCGGCGGCGCATCGACAGTGGACTCGACGGAAGGGGTCACCGAGCTGAAGAAGGGGTGAGTCATGAGCGAACGCGGTGGCAGGCGGCGCATCAGCGACGGCGGCCTGTTTCTCATCACCGTGGTGGTCACGGTTCTGTTGTGTGCCTTATGGGTGGTGGCGGCGGCGTAGGCTGCCGATGCGCCGATGGTCACCCGGATGTGCAGGGTTACGCGCTGCCCGGCATCCTTGCCGGGGGCGCGTGAAGACGAAAAGAAAAAGTTGCAGGCCAGTGCGCCCGCCGGAGGGAAACGAGCTCTTAGAGCTTGGCGTCGCGTTTCAGCAACTCATCGATGGTGATGCCCACCTCGGGCACGCCGCCGAACACCGTGCCCAGGCGGTTATCCCGGAAATGCTGAAGCGCGGTCTGCGCTGCCTGCTCGGGCAGGGCCACGAAGCCGACCTGACCGGCGAGATCCGGCCCTTCGGTGAGATAGAACTCGATCAGCTTGCGCACTTCGGGGCGCTGCGCCGACTTGTCGCTCACATAGATGAACAGCGGCCGCGACAGCGGCTGATACGTGCCGTCGACGACGGTGGCATTGCTCGGCAGTACCTGCGTGCCGTCCTCCCTCTGGATCGGCACCGGGCGCATCCGATCCTTGTGTCCGATGTAATAAGCGAAGCCGAAGTAGCCGAGCGCGTTCTTGTTGTTTTCCACGCCCTGCACCAGCACGTTGTCATCTTCGCTCGCGGTGTAGTCGCCGCGGCTGGATTTGGCTTTGCCGGTCACGGCTTCGGTGAAGTAATCGAACGTGCCCGAATCGGCGCCGGGGCCGAACAGCATCAGCGGCGCCTCGGGCCACTCGGGACGAACCTGATTCCAGGTCGTGACCTGGCCTTGCGAGGCCGGCTCCCACATCTTCTTCAGGTCGGCGACCGTGAGCGACTGCACCCAGTCGTTCTTGGGATTGACGACGACCGTGATGGCGTCGAAGGCGACCGGCAGCTCGATGAAGTTGATGCCGGCCTGGCGGCACATCTCCATCTCCTCCGTGAGAATGGGCCGGGACGCGTTGGAGATATCGATGTCACCGCGACACAGTTTCTTGAAGCCGCCGCCGGTGCCGGACAGGCCGACGGTGACGCGGACGGCGCCGCGCTCGGTGACCTGGAATTCTTCGGCGACCGCTTCGGCGATCGGGAACACGGTGCTCGAGCCGTCGATGCGGATCACCGGCGCGTCGCGCCCGCTGCCCCCCTGCTTGCCGCAGCCGGCCACTACACCGAGATGAGCGGCGAGCGCCAATACCGCCAGACGCCGTGCATTCATTGACAGAACCTCGTCAGTGTAAACCGACGATTTTGCGGCAAAGACGGCCCAAAGTCTCGTCAGCCGCGCAACCGAGCCGCTGGCGCAGGCGTTGCCTCCACGGATCGGCCGGGCTTCGTCGATGGCGAAGAAATTACAGGAGAGCGGCAATCCGCCGACCTCGGGTCGGGGGCGCAATGGGTATGAGACGGCGCGATAAATGGTTGATAGCGGTTGCAATCGTGCTGATTGCAGGCGTGGCGGTCCGCGTGGCCCTGCCGGGCATGGTTCGCGACTATGTCAACCACAAACTGCAAACGCTCGAAGGTTACCAAGGCCATGTCGATGACGTGGACATCTCACTGATCCGCGGCGCGTACCGCGTCGACAACATCAAGATCGAGAAAACCGGCGCCGGCCAGCCGGTGCCGTTCTTCAGCGCCGATCACCTCTATTTCTCGGTGGAGTGGCCCAGCCTGCTGCGCGGCTCCCTGGTGGCACAAGGCGAATTCATCCATCCCAATCTGAACTTCGTCGCGGCCGAGAACAAACAAAAGTCGCAGACCGGCGCCGGCGTGGACTGGGCCGGTCGACTCGAAGAATTGTTTCCGTTCCGGTTCAACACCGTGCGAGTCCGCGACGGCGCCGTGACTTTTCGCGCGCCAGGCATCAGGACGGCGGACGCGATCAAGGCGACCGGGCTGGAAGCTCAGCTCACGAATCTGACCAACGTCGCCAACAGTGGCAAGGAAACGTTTGCCGATTTCCAGGCCAGCGCCCGCGTGCTCGATGGCGGCATGGCAAAAGTCAGCGGCAGCGTCGATCCGCTGGAGCGGCAGCCGACGTTCGATGTGAATCTGGAGCTGCGCAAGGTGAAGCTGCCGCAAGTGAATCCCTGGCTGCGCCAGTACCTCAAAGCGGATGCCGAGTCGGGCGATTTCGAGCTGTACCTGGAGATCGCCGCCGCCGACGGCAAATTCAAGGGCTACGCCAAGCCCATGCTTCGCAACGTGAACATGACCAGCACCGAGGAGCACGAAGAGGGCTTGCTGAAGCGCATCTGGGAAGGCGTGGTGGATTTCGCAGCCAACGTGCTCGAGAACGAGCGGACGCAAGAGGTCGCCGCGCGCGTTCCGTTTACGGGCACGATCGAGAAGCCCACGACCAGTATCCTCGAGACCATCGTCAGCGTGCTGCATAACGCGTTCGTCAGCTCGTTTGCGCGCTCGCTCGAAGGCAGCATCTCAGTCCGCTCGGTGCGCGAGAACTTGAAAGAGGTCGGCGAGCCCGCCGCCGCGGACAAGAAGGCGGATGACAAGCAGGGCGACAACAAAAAGCGCAGCAAGCAGCCGGGCTCCGGCGGCAAGCGCAGTATTTGAGTCGTCAGCCTGAAACCAGCTTGCGCCAGGCTTCGCGATACGCCGGCAACGAGGTGAGCATGAGTGCAGCCGCCGGCGTCATCGATGGAGTCGGAGCATAGTGAAAGCCAGCGAGATAGCAGGCCGCGCGCGTGTTGCCACCGTCAGCCTGGCTCAGTTCGACGGGCCGTGACGGCAGCAGCGCTCGGAGGATCGAACCAAACAGCGGATTGCTCGCGAGCGGCCCATCGATCAACACCGTGCCGTCCGCGCCCAGCATTTCGATCAGCAGCTCGCACATCAGCGCGACGTACAGCGTCGCAAGGCTGGCCCGCTCCGATCCCGACAGAGTAGCGGCGTTGATCAGACGGCCCGCTCGTCCAGCAAACGGCCCGCCGCTCGCGAACGCCGGCAATGCCATCGACTGCCGCTCGATCACGTTGAGCAGCGCAGGCAGGTTCGGGCGAGCTTCCGTCCCAGCGATCGCTTCATACTCGCGTCCGCCCATGAATCTTGCCGTTGCTACGGGTGAGCCAAACGCGTCCACGCTGGCGAGCATGTCGCGATCTTCGCGCAGTCGCGAGAGATCGGCTCGATTCGCCATGACGACAGTCCAGGTGCCGCTGGACATGACGGTGAATGGCTCGTCGCGTTCGCGCGCGATCAGGAACTTCAGGTACGACGCGTTCGAGTCGTGAATGCCGCAAACGACCTGACATTGCGGATCCAGCCCGGTCGCGGCCGCGAGCTCTGCCGAGATCGGGCCAAGTACGTCGCTGGCGAGCTTTCTCGCGGGGAACAGCTTGTCCCAGCCGCGTGCCTGCGCCAGCTTCGAGAACGTCTGCTCGCGTGGCAGCCACAGATCGGAATGACACCCGAGCGAGGTCACTTCACTGGCCATCACGCCGCTCAAGCGCCATGCCCAGAACTGTGGATACAGCAGTGCATGTGCGATGCGCGAGAACAGTCGCGGTTGCGCTTCCTGCAAGAAGAACAGTTGCCGGCCGAGGTTCAAGCCGAGCGGCAGGTCCGGCGAATAGGTGCTCGGATAAGCATCGCGCTGATGCCGATACTCGTCGTTGACCCGCTCGAAACATGCATCTTCATAGTCCGGAGCGGCAATCACGTGATCGTCGTGATCGATCAGGACCGCGGCAGCGCCATGTGCGACAGGTACGAGGGTGCGAATACGATCTCGATTGGGCGCCTCGCGCAACGCGTCGAGCAACCACTGGCTGATCGCTTCCACGTCCAACTCGCGCATGGCCGAAGCTTGAATGACAGCATTCGCTCGTCGGCTGCCGCGAAGCTCGGCGCCCGAGTGCGGATCGATAACGGACATCTTGGCGTGGGTCTTGCCGATATCGATCAATGCGATCAGCGATTTCGTCATGAGTGACGACCGACCGGCCGGCCCCACCAGCGTTCGGCGAGCACCGGGAGGGCAACGACAGAAATGAGCAACGCACCGACGATGATGGACATCACGATGCCGGGCACGTTCAGCAAGCCCAGTCCGAAATTCACCAGGCCCAGCACCGCGGCCGCGAGCAGCACGCCCGGGATCGTGCCTTTGCCGCCCCACACGGAGACGCCGCCGAGGATCACCATGCTGATGATCTCCAGCTCCCAGCCCTGCGCGATCGAGGGGCGCGTCGAGCCCAGGCGCGAGGTGAGCAGCACTGCCGCAAGCCCGCTGCAGAGTCCGGTCACTGCAAACAAAGCAAATCGATAGCGGTCGACCGGTACGCCGGACCATTTCGCAGCGATGGGATTGGCACCGACCGCATAGATTGTTCGTCCCCAGCGCGTCACGTGCAGAAACAAGCCGAACATCACGGCGAGCACGATCAGGACGCTCAGCTCGATGGACAACGCCCCGACCGCATAACCCTGGCCGAACACCGAGAACGATGGCGGATATTCCTTCAACACGCGATCACCGAGCACCGCGTAAGCGACGCCGCGGAACAGTGTCATCGTGCCAATGGTCGCGACGATCGACGGCACGCGGCCCAGTGTCACGAGCGCGCCGTTGACCATGCCGGCCGCGAGCCCTGTGCCCAGTCCAATCGCGACCAGGCCGGGCGTTTGAATGCCGGCCGCGGCCGCCAGTCCCATTGCCACCGACGACAACGCGATGATGGCGGCGACCGAAATATCAATCTCGCCCGCGATGATCAGCAGCGCGAGCGGCAGTGCAATGACGGCACGCTCGGTGAAGTTGAACGTGGCGTCCGACAACGTCCATACGTCGAGGAAGTACGGCGACAGACTGGCGAAGCTGACGAACTCGATGATCAGCACCAGGGAGAGCATCGATTCCCAGCGCCACAGGGCTTTGAAGGATGGCATGCTCATGCGGCTTGGGTTTCCAGGATGGCGCGTTTCTGTTCGCGTCTTCTCGCGCTCAGCACGGCGGCCACGACGATGACCAGTCCATTGATGCCCATCTGCCAGAACGGCGAGATGCCGATCAGCGGCAAGGCATTTCTGATGATGCCGATGAACAGGCAGCCGAGCACCACGCCCGCGACGGTACCGATGCCGCCGGCGATCGCCACACCGCCAATCAGGCAGGCGGCGATCACCTGCAATTCGAAGCCCAGCGCGATGTCGGTGTACGCGACCGCGAAGCGTGCCACCCACAGATATCCGCACAGGCCGGCGATGGCGCCACAGATCGTGTACGCGATGCATTGCATGCGGCCAGGATCGATGCCGGTGTACGTGGCGGCAGAAGGGTTGCCGCCAGCCGTGTACAGATTCCGGCCGAGCACGGTGTAACGCATCGACACGGCAAAGACCGCGACGCCGATGATGGCGAGCCAGGAGAGCAGCGTCAGACCCAGCAGCTCGTATCGAATGAAGCCCAGAAACTGGGGCGACATCTGGTTGTCGTTCACCCAGGTACCGCCGGACAACAGATAGATCAGGCCGCGATACACCGACATGGTGCCCAACGTGACGACGATGGGCGGCAGCTTGAGTCGCCACACGAGCAGACCGTTGATGGCACCGAGCAAGGTGCCGCTGACGACAGCGATCAAGAGCACGGGCCCGATACCCAGGCCCGGATAGTTCTTGTTCAACAGCGCGACCAGCATGCCCGACAGCGCCAGGTTGGCGGCGATCGACAGATCGATGACACGCGTGAGGATCACCAGCATCTGTCCCAGCGCAAGCAGGATCAGAATGGCGCTGTCGTCGAGGATCTCCGCGAGGTTGCCGGGGCGCGCGAACTTCGGGAACGCGGCCGTCACCGATACGAATAACAAGACCACGATGGCAGCAAGTGCGAGATCGCGCCGGGCGGCGGAAGTTTGCATCATGCGAATCACGCGTCCGTCGCCGCCTGGACGACGTTCTCCGCCGTCGCTTCACTTCGATCCAGCAAGGCACGCACACGACCGCGCCGCATGACCAGAATGCGGTCGGACATGCCGAGGATCTCCGGCAGCTCCGACGAGATCATCACGACCGCGTTGCCTCGCTGAGCAAAGGCGCTGGTCACGCCGTGCACCGTTGACTTTGCGCCAACGTCGATGCCTTTGGTCGGCTCGTCGAGAATCAGAACGCGCGGCGAGCGCGCCAGCCATTTCGCGATCACGACCTTCTGCTGATTGCCCCCGGACAAGTCCCCGACGCTCTGTTCGGGGCCGGTTGCCTTGATGCCGAGCGCGGCGATCCAGTGAGTCGCCAGCTCCGATTCACGATGCTGGCTGCAGATGCCATTGCGGGCGAGCGANNGCAGATTCGTGAGTGCAANGTTNGCAGCAATGGAGAAAGGCAGGATCGCGCCTTGNTGCTGACGGTCTTCTGGAACATACGCGAGACCGTGACGGACCGCGTCCGCCGGCGTGGCAATCGAAACCGCCTTGCCGTCGACGTGAATCGAACCGCAATCTGGCGCGGTCAAGCCGAACAGGCACTGCGCCAGCTCGGTCCGGCCCGCGCCGACCAGCCCATAGATGCCGAGCGTCTCACCCTGGCGCACCGAGAATGAAACTTTGTCGAACTCGTGAGCGCGCGACAGGTTCTCGACGCGCAGCAACTCCTCGCCGAGCGCCGTTTCCCGTTTGGGGAACAGCTGCTCGACCGAGCGCCCCACCATCAGTCGAATCAGTTGCTCGCTGCCCGTCCCGGCAATCATGCCGTGGCCCACCGAGGTGCCGTCTCGAAAGACGACGTAGCGATCCGCCAGAGCGAAAATCTCTTCGAACTTGTGACTGATGAACAGCAGCGCGCAGCCGGCCTCGCGCAGTCGCCGGACGATGCGGAACAAGTCGTCCGCCTCGCGATGTGATAAAGCTGCCGTCGGCTCATCGAGAATCAGCACGCGCGCCTCGCTGGTCAATGCGCGAGCGATTTGCACGATGTGCTTCTGGGCGACGCTGAGCTGACCGGCAGGCAGATCCGGCGAGAATGAAACGTCCAGCTGGCGCAGGATTTCCGCCGCACGCGTTCGCATCTCGCGCCAGGCGATGAAACGTCCGATCCGGGGCCGCGAGCTGACGAAGATGTTCTCGGCGACGGTCAGGTTGTCGAACACCACACATTCCTGATGCACGACGTTGATCCCGAGTTGCCGCGCATGCTCGGGATCGCGCACGCGGATCGGCCGGCCGTCGAGCAGCAGCTCACCGCCGTCGGGCTGATGGATGCCGCACAGGATCTTGACCAGCGTCGACTTGCCCGCGCCGTTTTCGCCGATCAACGCGGTGACCTGGCCCGGATACAACTCGAGATTGGCATCGCGCAGCGCGTGCGCGCCGCCGAACGATTTCCTCACCTGCGTGAGCGTGAGGATGGGTTGCGCCGGTGCCTGCTGGATCGCCGCCGCCATGTCAGAAGATCGCCGCGAATTGCTCGACGTTGCTCTGGTCGTAGATGAACGGCTTGGCCATGGCGCCGATGCCCTCGGCATCGAAGCGCACGCTGCCCAGCCGTTCGAGCGAAATCGGCTGGCCGTTGTCGGGCGTCTCGCCGCGCGCCAGGCGGGCGGCGACTTGCGTGGTGGCATAGCCGAGATCGATCGGATTCCAGATCGCGAACTTCGGCACGACGCCCTTGCGCACGTAGCCGACCAGCTCGGACGGCAGGCCGAGCCCGGTGACTGTCACTTTGCCGGTGAGGCCTTGATCCTCGATCGCCTTGGCCGCCGCAACGATGCCGACCGAGCTCAAAGAGATGATGACGGACAGATCCGGATGCTGCTTCACCAGCGCCACGGTTTCGCGATATGACTTGTCCGCGACGTCATCGCCGTAAACGACGCTGACGAACTGCAGGCCGGGATACTGCGGCAGGGCCTGCTTCATCTGCGCCAGCCAGGAATTCTGATTGGTCGATGTCGGCGTCGCCGAAACGACCGCAACCTTGCCCTTGCCGCCGGGGGCCAGCTCGGAGGCGAGCTGCGCGACTGTCTGGCCGATGAGCTCGTCCGACGAAGGTGCGAGATGCACTGCGCGACCCGCCTTCGCGACGGCGGAATCATAAGAAACGACTTTGATGCCCCGTTGCATCGCTCGCTGCAGCGTGGGCACCACGGCATCGGGATCGTTCGCCGAGATCGCAATGGCATCGACGCGCTGGGCGATCAGCGCGTTCAATGTTTCTATCTGCCCTTCGGCGGTCGGCGTGGTCGGGCCGGTGAAAATGATCTCGGCGTCGAGCGTGGCAGCGGCTTCATCCGCGCCCTTGTGAACGGCATCGAAGAAACCGTTACCCAGGCTCTTTGCGACGATGCCGATGCGCAGCTTGTCGCTGCCCTTGCCGTCAGTGGACGTCTGCGGCCGTTCGCCGCAGCCTGCGACTACGACGGCGGCCAGCGCGACCGCGCCCACGAGCATTGCTCTTCTACGCATTCACATCCCCCCGCATTCAGGCGACCGGCCGTTATTGGCCGTGCCGCCGCGCTCTCAACTACGCGAGCTTCTGCAACTCGTCGTCCTCGGTCACCGAGGCGACGATCACTTTGATGCCCGCCGCTTTGAACACTTCCAGCTCTTCGGGTTTGGCGCCGTCGTCGGTGATGATGGTGGAGATCCGCTCCAGCCCCGTGACGATCATTGCCGACTTCTGGCGCAGCTTGCTGCTGTCGGCCATCACGATCACATCCTCGGTGCGCTTCAACAGCTTGGTCTGGGCCTGCACGATCAACGGATCGGCTTCCATGATGCCGAAGCGGTTCAGGCCGTAGCAGCCGGTGAACAGCTTGTTGCCCCAGAAGTTCTCGATGGTGTCGTTGTCGAACGGGCTGAGCACGATGTTCTGCTCGCGGAAGATGGTGCCGCCCGGCAACGTGATGCGATTGCGGCTGGTGGCCAGCAGCTTGGCCGCGATCGGAAACGAATTCGTCAGGATGTCCAGATCGTGCTCGGCGAGAAATTCCACCAGGGCGAACGTGGTGGTGCCGCCATTGATGATGATGCTCTCGCCGGCGGTGATGAGCTCCGCCGCGGCGCGAGCGATGGCGCGCTTCTGCGGCACACTGATGTCCTGGCTCAACGAGAAGGGCATGCCCACCAGGTGCGGCTGATGCCGTGGCCGCACCGCTTCGGCGCCCCCGCGAATGCGTTTGACTTCGCCGCGCTCGGCCAGCGTGTTGATGTCGCGGCGAATGGTCGCCTCGGATGCGCCGAGCAAATCCAGCAGGTCGCCGACGCTCACGATGGAACGCTCTTCGACGAGCTTCAGAATCAGGCTATGGCGCTCACGTTCCAGCATGGAACCTCCTAAAAGCAGTTTCGATCACCGCCTTTGCACGGCTGATCGATTATGCTCGCATCTGATTGTATATGATCGATTCGTATGGTAAACAGTCATTTCATCGCGTTGGCCACGATTTTTTATGCCCGAACGCGATCAAACCGACCGTGAGGGAGATTAGATGAGTGTGGTTCAGCCGGTGCAAGCCGAGTTGTCTTCGTTGCTGGTCGAAAACCGCTGGAACGATGCGCTCGCGGCCGGAATGACGCCGGCGCAGCTGTTGCTGTATCGCTCCAATCTGCTCGGCTCCGACAAGCGCATTACCAACTTCGGTGGCGGCAATACCTCGGCCAAGGTCGTGGAAAAAGATCCGCTCACCGGCCAGGACGTGACGGTGCTGTGGGTGAAGGGCTCGGGCGGCGACCTGGGCACCATGAAGCTGGACGGCTTCGCCACCTTATATATGGACAAGTTCCTGTCGCTCGAACCGTTCTACCGGGGCAAGGACAGCGACAGTGTGCTGGTGCCGCTGTATTCGCACTGCACATTCAATCTGAATCCGCGCGCCGCGAGTATCGATACGCCGTTGCACGGTCTGGTCGATCGCGCGCATGTCGATCACATGCACCCGGATGCTTTGATCGCCATCGCGGCCTCGGCTGACAGCAAAGCGCTGACCTGGGAAATCTATGGCGATGAGATCGGCTGGTTGCCGTGGATCCGTCCGGGGTACGAGCTGGGCCTGGCGCTGCGCAAGTTCACGCGTGAAAACCCCAAGGCGCGCGGTGTGGTGCTCGAAGCGCATGGGGTTTTCACGTGGGCCGACACGTCGAAGGCGTGTTACGAGAACACACTCGATGTGATCAATCGTGCGACGCTGTGGCTGGCGGAGAAAAGCCGCGGCAAGCAGCCGTTCGGTGCGGCCAAGGTGCCAGCGCTGCCGGTGGAAAAGCGTCGAGAAGTTGCGGCGGCCATCATGCCGCGCATTCGTGGCTTGATTTCAGGCACGACGCGCAAGGTCGGTCACTTCGACGACAGCGCGGCGGTGCTGGAATTCGTAGGCAGCGAGAAACTGCAGGCGCTCGCCGATCTCGGCACGTCCTGTCCCGATCATTTCCTGCGCACGAAAATCTGGCCGCTGGTGTTGCCGTTCGATGCCGCGAACGAGTCGGCCGAGCAGTTTGCCCGGCGCGTGCAGCCGGCCATCGAGCAATATCGCGAGCGTTACGCGGCTTATTACGAGCGTTGCAAGCGGCCCGGCTCGCCGAAGATGCGCGATCCGAACGCCGTCGTTTATCTGGTGCCGGGCGTCGGCATGATCACGTTCGCTGCCGACAAAGCCACCGCGCGCATTGCGGGCGAGTTCTATGTCAACGCAATCAATGTCATGCGGGGTGCCGCCGCGGTGTCGACATATCGCGGCCTGCCCGAGCAGGAAGCGTTCGATATCGAATATTGGGATCTGGAAGAAGCCAAGCTGCAGCGCATGCCCAAGCCGAAACCTCTGGCGGGTCGGGTTGCGCTCATCACGGGCGGCGCGGGAGGCATCGGGCTCGCGACTGCCCGGCGGTTGATGGACGAAGGTGCCTGCGTCGTGCTCTGTGATATCGACCACGACGCCCTGAGCGAAGCCGAAGCGGAATTGAAAAGACAATACGGCAACGACGTGGTTGCCAGCAGCTGGGTCGATGTAACGCGAGAAGACGCGGTCGTCGCGAGCTTTCGCGACAGTGCTTGGAAGTTCGGCGGGCTCGATATCTGTATTTCCAATGCGGGTATCGCGTCGGCATCGCCGGTCGATCAAACCAGTCTCGCGACCTGGCAGAAGAACATGGACATCCTGTCCACCGGCTATTTCCTGGTCTCGCGCCAGGCGTTCCAGTTGTTGAAGACGCAGAACATCGGCGGCTCCATCGTGTTCATCGGCTCCAAGAACGCGCTGGCCGCCTCCCCCGGCGCCGCTGCTTACTGCACGGCCAAGGCTGCCGAGTTGCACCTCGCGCGATGCCTGGCTTTGGAAGGTGCGCCGGCCGGTATCCGCGTGAATGTCGTGAATCCGGACGCCGTCTTGCGTGGCTCGCGGATCTGGCAGGGCGAGTGGGCTCAGCAGCGCGCCGAGCAGTACAAGACCAGCACCGACGAGCTCGAGTCGATCTACCGCGAGCGCAGCCTGCTCAAGCGCAGCGTGTTTCCGGAAGACGTGGCCGAAGCGGTCGCCTTCTTCGCGTCCGAACGCGCGTCGAAGTCGACTGGGAATATCATCAACGTCGACGCCGGTAACGCCGCCGCATTCACGCGCTGACGATGGGCCGATTCCAAGCATGAGCTCGGGCCGGCTGCGCGGGCCGAGGTCATATCAGACGGGGGGATAGCATGGCTGGCACTTACACCGATCCGCGCGATCGATCGTTCATCGCGGACGCCAATGCGAAACTGACCAAGGATCTCGATGCCGATTACGCCGCACTCGGCGCGATCCTGAGCCGTCGCGGCATCGATATCGACGCGGTCACCGCGATGGTCGCGAACTTCGGCGTGGCCATTCCGTCCTGGGGCGTGGGCACCGGCGGGACTCGTTTCGCACGCTTTCCGGGTAGAGGCGAGCCTCGCAACGTGTTCGAGAAGCTGGAGGATTGCGCGGTCATTCATAGCCTGACCGGCGCCACGCCCACCGTGTCCTTGCATCTGCCCTGGGATCACACCGACGACATGCCCGGGCTGCGTCAGCGCGCGACTGCGCTCGGGCTCGGTTTCGATGCGGTCAATTCGAATACGTTCCAGGATCGTCCCGGTCAGAAGCTTTCTTATAAGTTCGGCAGCCTCACGCACACCGACGCCGCCGTGCGCGCCCAGGCCGTCGAGCACAACGTCGAGTGCATTCGCATCGGTCAGCTGCTCGGCTCCAGGGCGTTGACCGTCTGGATCGGCGACGGCGCCAACTTTCCCGGCCAGCAACATCTGGGGCGCGCGTTCGAGCGCTATATCGAGTCGACCCGGCAGATCTACGATGCGTTGCCGGCCGACTGGCGCATGCTCATCGAGCACAAGATGTACGAGCCGGCGTTCTATGCGACCGTGATTCAGGACTGGGGCAGCTCGCTGCTTGCCGCGCAGACGCTGGGGCCGAAGGCGTTCTGCCTGGTCGATCTCGGTCATCATGCACCGAATGTGAACATCGAGATGATCGTCTCGCGCCTGGTGCATGCCCGCCGGCTGGGCGGTTTCCATTTCAACGATTCCAAGTATGGCGACGACGATCTGGACACCGGCTCGATCGATCCCTACCGGCTGTTCCTGGTGTTCAACGAGCTGGTCGATGCGCAGTGGCGCCAGGTGCCGGATTTCAATCCGGCGCACATGCTGGACCAGTCCCACAATGTCACCGATCCCATCGAGAGTCTGATGACCAGCGCCATCGAGTTGCAGCGCGCCTATGCACAGGCGCTGCTGGTGGACCGACAGGTGCTTGCCGATTATCAGCAGCAGAACGACGCGTTGATGGCATCGCAGACCTTGAAGCGCGCGTTCACCACCGACGTGCAGCCCATCCTGGCTCGCGCGCGACTGCAGAAAGGTGCGGCGATCGATCCCGTCGCTGCTTATCGCCGTAGTGATTATCGGCTCGAGTGTGCCAGCAAACGTCCGGCCACTCAGAGTTTTGGCGGCGGTATTGTGTGATTGTCGGGCCAGCTCGCTGACAGACTCATTCTAGTACGCGGCAACAGATGCCTGCCGAGCGCGGACTGGGTGCGCTGGCGGCAGCAATTCGTCGCTTAGCTGCTCCCAGGTCTCTGAATCTGGGCTATATACTGCCGTCGCCGAAGCAGTGTGGATCCCAACGCTTGCGAACCGTCGTCGTCACCCGCTACGTCACTCCTTTGCGCGAAGGCGGTTCCGTGCCAGCCATCGTCGAAGCCGACGATGACGGCATGTATGTCATCAAGTGGCGTGGCGCCGGACAAGGCCCCAAAGCACTGATCGCCGAGCTGGTGGCAGGCGAGATCGGCCGCGCCGCCGGTTTGCCGGTGCCCGAGATCGTATTGATCGAGCTCGATCCGGATCTGGCGCGCACCGAACCCGATGTCGAGATCCAGGAAGTGATCCGCGCCAGCGCGGGGTGCAACGTGGCGCTCGATTATCTGCCGGGCGCGATCACGTTCGACCCCGTGGTGTTCCAGCCGGACGCGGCGCTCGCATCGAAGATCGTCTGGTTCGATGCATTCGTAACCAACGTCGATCGCACCGCGCGCAACACCAACATGCTGATCTGGCATCGCCAGCTGCGTCTGATCGATCATGGCGCGGCTTTATACTTCCATCACTCCTGGACCCAATATCTGGAGCGCAGCCAGGATGCCTTTCCCATGATTCGCGATCATGTGCTGCTGCCGTTTGCGAACGGGCTCGACGAAGCGCACGAGTTCATGCTCGCGCGTCTGACTCCGGAGGTCGTTCGCGACATCGTCGGGTTGATTCCGGACGCGTTGTTGCGCGGTGATGCAACTTTCTCCAGCGCGGCCGAGTATCGAAACGCGTACGCCGAATATCTGTTGCGACGGTTGCAGTCGCCGCATCTGTTTTTCACGGAGGTGAAGCGTGCGCGCTCCGTGCTCGTATGACTACGCCATCATTCGCGTCGTGCCTCGGGTCGAACGCGAAGAGTTCATGAACGTCGGCGTGATCGTCTCCTGTCCGGCGCTGGAGTACCTGGCTGCGCGCATCGAGCTGGACGAAGGGCGCCTGCTGGCGCTCGCCCCGGGGGTCGATCTCGAGCTGGTTCGTGAAAATCTCGCCAGCATTCCGGCCATCTGCGCCGGTTCGGGCCCCATCGGCCGGCTGACGCTGCGGGAGCGCTTCCACTGGCTGGTCGCGCCCCGGAGCACGATGATCCAGACATCGGCGGTGCATACGGGCCGCAGCGACGACCCGGCGCAGCTGATCGAGCAACTGCTGCGGAAAATGGTTCGTACCGGCGGGCGCTGACGAATCTACTGATTGGTCATAAGCGGGCTGCAAAGCCTAAAATCCCGGTGAATTCATTGTTTCCTGCGGTTTCACCGCCGGATGTGTAAACTCGCGCGCCTTTGTCCCAGTCCGCGCCCGCGAAGTCCGAGGTTTTCCTTGCCCGCCAGTTCCGATCAGACCCCGGGCGAAAGCCCCAGTTTCAGTGACCTCGCCCTGGGCGATGCCGTGCTCAAGGCCTTGCAGGACGTGGGTTACGAGTCGCCTTCGCCCATCCAGGCCGCCACCATTCCTCATCTGCTCGCGGGCCGCGACGTCGTGGGTCAGGCCCAGACCGGCACGGGCAAAACCGCCGCGTTCGCCTTGCCCATTCTCTCCAGGATCGATGTTCGCGAGACCGTGCCTCAGGCGCTGGTGCTAGTGCCGACGCGCGAGCTCGCGATCCAGGTCGCCGAGGCGTTCCAGAAGTACGCCACTTACATGAAGGGATTTCACGTACTCCCGGTGTACGGCGGCCAGAGCTACACGCCTCAGTTGCAGAGCCTTCGTCGGGGGGTGCATGTGGTGGTTGCGACCCCCGGCCGCGCGATGGATCACATCAAGCGCGGCACACTCGATCTGTCGTCGCTGAAGCACCTGGTGCTGGATGAGGCGGACGAGATGCTGCGCATGGGCTTCATCGACGATGTCGAATGGATCCTGGAGCAGATCCCCGCCGAACGGCAGATCGCGCTGTTCTCGGCCACCATGCCGACACAGGTGCGTCGGATCGCGCAACAACACTTGCGCGAACCCGCGGAAGTCACGATCAAGAGCAAGACGACCACGGCGAGTCAGATCCGTCAGCGCTATTGGATCGTCAGCGGCATGCACAAACTCGATGCGCTCACTCGCATTCTCGAGGCCGAGTCGTTCGACGCAATGATCGTGTTCACCCGGACCAAGATTGCGACCGAAGAGTTGGCGGAGCGGTTGTCGGCGCGCGGTTTTGCGGTCGAGGCGCTGAATGGCGATATCGCTCAGGTGCAGCGGGAGCGCACCATTGCGCGGTTGAAGTCGGGCCAGATCGATATCGTCGTGGCGACGGATGTCGCTGCGCGTGGATTGGACGTCGAGCGCGTGAGTCACGTCGTCAACTACGATGTGCCCTACGATCCCGAGTCGTACGTGCATCGGATCGGACGCACCGGGCGAGCGGGCCGCAGCGGCGAGGCGATTCTGTTCATCGCGCCTCGTGAAAGAAACATGCTGCGCATCATCGAGCGCGCCACGCGCCAGAGCGTTCAGCAGATGCAATTGCCGACCATCGAGGACGTGAACGAGCGCCGTGTCGCGAAGTTCAACGAGAAGCTGACGGCGGCGATCGCGGCGAATGCCGGGCAGCCGTTCCTGTCGCTGATCGAGAATTACGAGCGCGACAACAACATTCCAGCTGTCGAAATCGCGGCTGCTCTCGCCAGCATCGCCCAGGGCGCCACGCCGCTGCTGCTCGAGCCGCAGGGCCGCACTACGGGCGAGCCTTGGTCAGGTGGCCCATCAGAGTCGGGCGACCGCGCCCCTCGCCGGGAGCGTGCCCCCCGCCCGGATCGCGCCGCCCGCAACGAGAAATATGCAAAGCGCGAGCGCGAGTTGCGTTCGCGAGAACAGGAAGACGAGAGCGTGTCGCCCGCCGAGCGCGCGCCCCGTTCGGGCTGGAATGAAGAAGTTCGGGCTCCACGTTCGGCGCGCGCCGGAGGAGAAGAACGGTTCGAGAGGCGCGAGCGCCCCGAGCGTTCCGAAAGGGGCGCATGGCAGGAGCGCACCGATCATTCCGGGCAGGCGACTGAATTCGACAGCATGCCCACCGATCGAGAGGCGCATGCCGGGCAAGGGCCCAAGCCGCTGAATCGGCGTGAGCGTCGAGCGCTTGAACGCGCGGAACGCGAGCGTCTGGCCGCTGCCGGCGAAGGTGCGGCTGAGGCTGTCAGCGAGCAGGAAAGTGGCAGCGTCCACGAGCGGGCGAATGTTGAATTCGATGCTGCTGGCCAGGAGGCCGCGGCGCCTCGCTCAGCGAAACGCGCCAAGTCCCCCGTCTTCGACGAAGCCGAGCGACCCCGCAAGCGTGCCGAGTCCCGTGACTTCGGCAACGAAGAGCGGCCGCGTGAGCGGGCGCGGCGGGGCGGCGAGGAAGACGTCGAAACCTATCGCATCGAAGTCGGCCATGTGCACGGCGTAAAACCAGGGAATATCGTAGGCGCGATTGCGAATGAAGTCGGACTGGAAGGTCGTCACATCGGCCGCGTGCTGATTCGCGACGATCACAGCTTCGTCGACCTGCCTGCCGGCATGCCCAAGGACGTGTTCCGCCAGCTGCAGAAAGTCCGCGTCGCCGGCCAGCCGCTGCAGATCAGCCGTGCCCTGAAAACACATGTCGAAAAGCTCCGACGCGACCGTCCAGTCGGTGCGAAATTTCGTCCGCGCAACGATTCCAAAGCGCCGCACTTCAAAGCGCGCGGTCCGCGAGACAATCATCGGCGGCGCTGAGAGCGGCGCCTCCAGTCCTCTCGAAAAACCAGAAAAAGCCTGTAATTACAGGCTCTAGCGCGCCCCTCGCGGAGCTCGGCAAAGTGTGAGGAAACTCACATTTTGCCCGTTGGCGCACATAAGAAACATCGGCGATGTTTGTTCGGCCGGCAGCCGACGTCTGGTTACGGCGACGTTGCCGCTATTCGCCGACAGGATTGAGTATCCGCCGGGGGTAGTTATGCTCCATCCCGCGTCAAGACATTGGGTGCCTCTCCGATGGGTAAGGAGCCGCGCAAGCGCGAAACTGGCCTCCAGTGATCAACTAACAGGGTTCGCAGGGAATGCGGATGCCGCAGCGGGTCGAGGAAGTCGAAGCCTTCTCTCGTCTAACTGAAATCTTGTGACAGCCGTGCCGGCTGCGTGCGTATGCGCGCGGTCATCGGCAGTCACAACCTCGGATGGAGCAATCGAGGCTCGCTACCGTCAAGGGCAAACCCGTCGAAAGTCGGGGACGCAAAGCAACCGGTCTACACGGGCTCCAGGCCCGATGACAGCGGGGCTGCCAAATTAGCGAGAGCAACACGAGCCTGACAGGCACGACTGTTCTATGTGTACGCGAGTACACCGTTGATTTGTCTGGTCGCGATCGAGCGGCCGCGTCGCCCTTGGAAATTCACGTCGAGCGCGCCAGCGCCCGGCAGAAGTATCAAGGGTTATCAGATGCAGAAGGCGAATGTCGGTAAGTGGGTGCAGCGTAGCGGACTGCTGGCGTTGGTGATGACAAGCCTCATCGCTGCGGGTTGTGGTGGTGGTGGCGGCGGCGGCGGCGGTGGTGGCGACAGCGCCAGCACGCCCGCAACCGGTAACAGCAGCGCCGGCAACTCGGCACCAACCATCACGGGCACGCCGGCCACTCAGGCCACCGTCGGGGCCGCGTACACCTTGACTCCGCAGGCCAAAGGCGACGGCACGCTCGCGTTCTCGATTCAGAACAAGCCGGCCTGGGCGGAGTTCAACACTGCTACGGGTCAGCTGACGGGCACGCCGACCGCGGCCGGCACGTTCGCCAACATCGTGATCAGCGTCAGCGATGGCAAGGCCACCGCTTCGTTGCCTGCGTTCTCGATCAACGTGGCCGCCGCTTCGAGCGCCGGCTCGGGCTCCAACGCGGGTTCGGGCTCGAACTCCGGTTCCGGCAACAGCTCCGCGCCTTCGGAGGCGGTCGCCTCCGGCCCGAATGTCGCGCTGTCGTGGAACGTGCCGACGCAGACGGTCGACGGTCAGACGTTGCAGAACCTGTCGGGCTACCGCATTCACTACGGCACGAATCAGAATGCCCTGGTGAATTCCATCGAAGTGCCGAGCGCGGGCTCGAACACCTACACGGTGCAGAACCTGAAGCCGGGCACAACCTATTACTTCGCGGTGCGTGCGGTTACGTCGGATGGGGACGAGAGCGAGCTGTCGAACGTCGTCTCTCGCGTGATCAGCTAACCATCGTCAGCTGACGAGCTGCGGACTGGCGTCGGATCCCGACGCCAGTCCGCTTTCACTTCATCAATTCGCAGTGGCACCCGCCACGTAACGATCGACTTCACGGCTGAGCAATTCCAACGGCACGCTGCCCGTCTGCAGCACCACGTTGTGGAATTGCTGTGGCGAGAACTTGTCGCCAAGCGCGGCACGGGCGCGATCCCGCATTTCGAGAATCTGCAGCTGGCCGATCATGTACGCGCACGCCTGCCCCGGATTCACGACGTAACGTTCCACTTCGCTCGCTTCCAGGCCGTAGTTGATGGCCTGCTCACGCGTCCATTTCTTGGCATGCAAGCCTGTGTCGACGACCAGGCGGCGGGCCCGGAACAGCTGCGCGTCGAGCATGCCCAGCAAACCTTCCGGATCGCCGTTGTACCAGCCATTGTCGGCGACCAGCCGTTCCGCATAGAGCGCCCAGCCTTCGGACAGCGCGGAAATGCCGCCGAGAACGCGCGCCTGCCGGAACTTGGGCAGCTCGGTGTTTTCCTGTTCGAGCGCGATCTGGAAGTGATGCCCCGGCACGGTCTCGTGATACACCAGGGTGCGCAGGCCGAATTTGGTCATGCGTTGCGGACGCAGCGGCATCTGGAAGATGGCCGAGCGCGAGCCGTCGAGCGGCGCGCGATTGTAGTTCGCGGCGGCACTGGCTTCACGGAAGCGAGGGAAGGGTTGCGCTACGACCGGTGACTTCGGCTGCAAATCGAACAGCGCCGGACTGCGCTTGAGCGCATCGGCGATCATGCCGTCGATGTCTTTCATGATGGCGGCGCGGCTCGAATCCGAAGTCGGATCCGGATATGCCAGGTCCTCGCGCAGCTTCGCGGCCCGCGCCGCTATGGTGCCTTCGGTGCGGCCCAGCTTGCGAAAGATCTTGTCCATCTCCGCTTCGATGCGCGCCACCTGCTGCAAGCCGATCTGATGAATCTCCTCGGCGCTGAGCTTGGTGGTCGTGAAACGGCCGAGCGCATACGCATAGGCCTGGTCGCCGCCCTCGAAGCGCCACAGGCCGGCGTCGTTGGTGGTCTGGGGCAGAATGCTTTCGAGCAAGGCAATCGCGCGATGCCAGGACGGATACACCTGCTCGCTCACGATCCGAACGGCCTGCTGTTGCAGCTCCGAGCGTTGTGCGGAGCTGAGCCCCTCGATGTTCTGGATGCGCTGGGCGAACGCGGTGACCAGCGGGTTCTGCACCGGCGCGACATCGCTGAAGCTGCGCATCTGGGTCAGCGTGGTTTGCACGATGAAACGGGGCGGCAGCATCTTCTTCGCGGCCAGGCGGCGGGCCTCGGCGACCGCCTCATCCATGCGCGTGCCAATCTGTTTCATCCGCAGCACATAGTTGGACGCATCCGCCGGCTTCACCAGCGGATGACGCAGCGTGAGCGCTTCGACCAGCCCGACGTTGGCACCGTTGAATTGATCGAGCGGAAAGTCGAAGTCCAGGAACGCCTCGCTGGCGGCGACCTGCTCGAGCTGCCACTGCATCAGCTCGGCGGAGACCCGCTGCGACTCGTTCATCTTGCTGCGATCGAACCTGGCGAGCTCGGCCAGACCTTTCCTGGCGCGCTTGATCCGATCGAGCGTATACGCGCGGGTGCGCGGAGTGAGCTGTTGTTCGAGCTGGGCCTGTTCGGCGCCGGAGAAATAGCGGGAGCTGGTGGCGAGATCCGGATCGGCGCGGACCCATTCATCGGTGAAGCGGTCGAAGAACGCGTCGACCGCGGAGCGACTGGCCTGGCTGGCCTGCGCGACGGCCAGGCACGGCAGCAATAAAGTGTATGCAAGTACGATGAGCAGTCTGGCTCTTTGCATTTTTTTCCCCTTCAGGTTGGGCCAGCGCCTCGCGGCGGTCAGATTGCCGACGCGGACTTCCGCAGCGCTGACCGAAAATCGCTGGCCACGATGCCATAATGAGCCCGCCTTGTCACAGCGGCGCGGCGTGATTCGTCTGATCCAGTTTCGCTGCGTGTTCATGAATCATGAGTGCCCATCCCATCATCCCCGTCACTGCTTTCGCGGCCGAGCGCACCCGGCTGCTCGGCATCGCCTATCGCATGCTCGGCTCGCGGGCCGACGCCGAGGACGTGTTGCAGGACGCCTGGTTGCGCTGGAATGAAGCGGACCCTGCCGAGATGCGCTCGACGCAGGCGTGGTTGACCACGATCGTGACGCGGCTGTGCATCGATCGGCTCCGTTCAGCCAAGGCGCGGCGCGAGGTCTACATCGGACCGTGGTTGCCCGAGCCGCTGGCCGACATCGACCCGGTCACGCCGGAATCGAAGGCGGAGCTGGCGAGCGAGCTGTCGCTGGCGTTTCTGAGCTTGCTCGAGCGGCTCGGCCACGAAGAGCGCGCGGCGTTCGTGCTGCACGACGCGTTCGATTGCGACTATGACGATATCGCCGAAGTGCTCGGCAAGAGCGCAGTCGCCTGCCGGCAGCTGGTGCATCGGGCGCGCGAGCGGGTCATGGCCGAGCGCCGGCGTTTCCAGGTCGATGAACAGGCGCGTCGGCGCATGCTGGAACGTTTCATCGAGGTGGCCAACGCCGGCGACCTGCCAGCCATGAAGGCACTGTTCGCCAGCGACGCCCACATGATCTCCGACGGTGGCGGGAAGGCGATCGCCGCGCGCCGCATTCTGCACGGCGCCGAGCGCATTGCGCTGCTGTTCCAGATGATCTTCCGGCGCAATGCCGAGGGGATCGAACGCCGCATCGTGCGCATCAATGGCGAGCTGGGTCTGGCCACCTCGTTCAGAGGCCAGCTGCACTCGGTCACGACCATCGATACCGACGGCGAGCGCATCTACGCCTATTACTCGGTCGCCAATCCCGACAAGCTCGGCGCGTTCCTTCCGGCTGCCTGAAAATTTCCGCTCGGCGGCTGTCACAGTCCGGCCGGCTCGCTCGTCAATGGGCTGTAACNNCCTTATCGAGAGGAGANGCCATGAGTCAGCAGCGGTCGTTCAACATCATGAAGTATCNGGACATCTTCAATGCCATGCGCGGCCTGAACGCCGCCTTCGAGCATGCCACCCTGGAGCATTCCCTGCTCGAGCTGGTGAAGCTGCGGGCCTCGCAGATCAATGGCTGCGGCTTCTGTGTGGATATGCACTCCAAGGATGCCCGGCTGGAGGGCGAGACCGAGCAGCGGCTGTATCTGTTGAGCGTCTGGCGGGAAGCTCCGGGCCTGTACTCGGATCGCGAGCGCGCGGCCCTGGCCTGGACCGAGGCGGTGACCAGGCTGGAAAACCAGCATGTGCCGGATGCGGTTTACGATCAGGCCCGTGCGCAGTTCAGTGACGAGGAGCTGGCCCGGCTGACGTTGGCCATCGTCGCCATCAACGGCTGGAACCGGTTCAACGTCGCATTCAACGTGCCGGCCGGCAATTACAAGGCCGGCAGTCTCAAGACGGTGCGCGCCCAGGCTTCCTGAGCGGTCCCGCTCACCCCAAAGCAGGCGCCGTGCAGCCAGGGGGCGACTAAACTCGCCCCATGGCTGTCGCTTCCACGTCCGCGCTCATTGACGAACGCCGCTTGACCGCGGTGACATCGCCCGGCCGCCTGCTGCTTTGGCTGTGGGTGGCGTTCTGCCTGATCATGATCCTGGTCGCCATCCAGGATCATGTGCACGACTCCCATATCGCGTGGTGGGAGCCGCTGCTCTGGGAAGGATCGTCGTGCCTCGGCGGGACGGCCTGGCTGCTCTGGCAGCGGCGGCACAAGCAGCATTTCGCGCCATACCTGGATCAGCCGCTGCAATGGTTCGGGCGGCACCTGGTCTGGGTGCCGCTGTTCATTGCCACCTTCATCAGCTTCGTCTATGGCATGCGCCACGCAGTGTATGCACTGCTCGGCGCTGCCTACACGCACGAATCGTGGCTGTTCGTCATTGGCTACGAGTCCATGAAGCTCATGCTGTTCGCGGGGCTGTGGCTGGGGATCATTTTCGGTTTCGATTCTTTCGAGCAATGGCAGGCACAGCGCCGCCGCTTGCTGGAGCTGCAGAAGTCGTTGGCCGAAGCGCAGCTGTCGCAGCTCAAGGCGCAGTTGCGGCCGCACTTCTTCTTCAACGCGTTGAACACGATCTCGGCGCTGATGCACGTGGATGTGGAGCGCGCCGATCGAATGCTCGCCCGACTCGGCGATCTGCTGCGGATCAGCTTGCAGATCAACGATCGGGAAATGACCACGCTGCAAGAGGAGATGCGCACGCTGGAGCTGTTCGCGCAGATCATGCAGGAGCGTTTCGCGGACCGCGTCACGCTCACCTGGCATATCGACCCGGAGTTACGCGACGCGCAAGTGCCGATGTTGTTACTGCAGCCGCTGCTCGAGAATGCGTTCAAGCATGGCGTGGAACGAAGCGTTGGGCCCGTGCGCATCGGAATCGCTGCGCATCGCGGAGAAGAAGGGGTGGTGCTGCAGGTCTGTAACACTGGCGCGACGCTGCCGGCGGATTGGCGTGAAGGCGTCGGAGTGCGGAACTGTCGTGAGCGTCTGCAAGTGATCTATGGTCACGATGCGTCGTTGCAGCTGACGAGCGACGGCGAATCCGTCGTTGCGACAGTCACATTGCCGGAGCGGCGAGCGTGATTCGCGTGCTCATCGCGGACGACGAATCGCCCGCACGGGACAAATTGCAGCGCTGGCTCGGTGAGTTGAACGACATCGAAGTCGTGGCGCGGGCGGAGGATGGCCTGCAGGCTGCCGACTTCATCGATCGGCAGCGACCGGATGTGGTGTTTCTGGATATTCAGATGCCCGGCCTCAACGGGCTCGAAGTCGCGGCGCAGCTGGAGCAGGACGCGGCGCCATTGATCGTATTCGTTACCGCCTACGACGAGCATGCGGTGAAAGCGTTCGACCTGAACGCCCTCGATTACCTGCTCAAACCCTACGACAAGGAGCGCTTGCTCAAGGCCGTCACGCGAGTGCGCCAGCGCCTGGGAGATCGGCAGTCAGGCTCTCCGGCCGTGGCGACCGCCCGCGCCCAGACCGGATCGAGCGAGCGCTTGCTCGTGCCGGCGGGCGAGCGGCTGCAATTGATCGACAGTGGCAGCATCGAATGGCTGGAGGCGGACGACAACTACGTTCACGTTCACACCGCCGGCCGCAAGTATCTTTTGCGCCGGACCCTGCAGGATCTGCTGCTGCAGCTCGGCGAGCAGCGCTTCGCCCGTATTCACAAATCGGCCGCGGTCAATGTGGCCGCGATCGTTTCATTCACGCCTTTGTTCAAAGGTGACTACGAAGTGGCGCTCCGCAATGGCGTGCTGCTGCGCTTGAGCCGTCGCTACAAGGACGCGCTGTTCGCCCGCATGGGCCGCTGAAATCCCGCTTGCCCCTCGCCAACACCGCTCGCCACACAGTCGCTGCGGCGGAGGCTGATCGCTCGCCAGAATTCCGCCTCGCCCACGCGCTGGAGAGTCTCATGGAACAGGCCGCGCCTTCCCGACGAAACATATCATTGCCGAGTCCGCTTGCCGCTGCTGGTGAGCGCTATGACTTTCTGGATTGGCTGCGGGTCATCGCGATTTTCGTGCTGCTGTTCTATCACACGGGCATGATTTTCGTCGGCTGGGGCTGGCACGTCATGAACGAGCAGCGCATCGAAGCGCTCGTGATCCCGATGGGCATCTCGCACCGCCTTCGCATGCCACTGTTGTTCGTCATCGCCGGCGCGGGCATGTGGTTCGCGCTTCAGCGACGCTCCGGTGCGCAGCTGTTCAGGGAGCGAACCGTGCGGTTGCTGTTGCCTCTGGTCATCGGCATGTTCGTGATCGTTCCGCCTCAGGTGTTCTACGAACGCTTGCTCCAGGATCGCTGGCAAGGCGGCTTCCTGCAATTTCTGTGGGAGCGGACGTTGCAGCTACGACCGTATCCGGAAGGCGATTTCAGCTGGCATCACCTGTGGTTCATCGCGTACCTGTACGTGTACGTGCCGCTATTATTGCCGCTGATGATCTGGTGGCGCCATGGTGCCAGGAAGTTGCAGGCGGGCGCGTGGTTATACACGTTGGCGTTACCCCTGGCCTGCAACGAAGCGGTGCTCAAGCCGCTGTTCCCGGAAACCCATAACCTGGTCCGGGACTGGTACATCTTCAACCATTACCTGCTGCTGACCGCTTATGGCTACGTGCTCGCAGCCACGCCGGGAGCCTGGCAATGGCTGGCAACGCGCCGGCACCGGTTCGCCGTCGCCGGAGTAAGCGTGTACGTCGTCGGGACGTGGCTGATCGCTCGGGGTGCGATTCATCGCGACACGCCAGTCGAGGCATTCCTTGCGAACGTCTTCACCTGGCTGTGCCTGATGGCCTTTCTGGGCTATGGGTATCGCCATCTGTCGTTCTGCAACCCACTGCTGCGATGGGCGCGGGATGCGAGCTATCCCATCTATATCCTGCATCAGACGGTGATCGTGGCGATCGGCTATTACGTGGTTCAGATGCCCTGGAGTCCGTGGACCAAGTATTGGACCGTGCTGGCGGCGACCGTAGTCAGCTGCTGTGTGCTTTACGAGCTCATCGTGCGACGTATCGGTTTCGCCCGCTTGATTTTTGGAATGAAGCGCCGTCGCGACGCAGACCCGGCGGCAGCGGCAGCCTCGCGAGAAGGTTCGGTGGCCGTTTGATTTGGGCGCGGCGCGGATGCATAGTCGCGGCCATTCATCAGGGAACTGGCCGTGATCAGATCCGCCCACGTCGTTGCTATCGTCGCGTTACCTTTGTTGATTGCGACGATGCCGTCGCAGGCTGCCGGCCGTACCATGGCCGACGTGCTGGCCGCCTCCAAGCCCTCCGATTGGCGGCCGCTCGATCCCAACAACACCTTGTACATGGATCTGCCCGGCGGCCGGGTCATCATCGAGTTGCAACCCGAGTTCGCGCCCAAGCACGCCGCCAATCTGCGGGCATTGGCTCGGGCCGGGTATTTCGATGGCCTGGCGATCACGCGCTCGCAGGACAACTACGTGGTGCAGTGGGGCGAGGCGGATGCGAAGAAGTCCATGGGCGAAGCGCGGAAGGCCCTGGCGCCGGAGTTCACCCGGCCGGCTGCGGGGCTGAAGTTCACTGCATTGCCGGATCCCGATACCTACGCGGCCCAAACAGGGTTTGTCGATGGCTTTCCCGCGGCTCGCGATTCCGCGAGCGGCTCCGCCTGGATGGTTCATTGTTACGGCATGGTCGGCGCCGGTCGCGACAATGACGTGAACAGTGGCAGCGGCGCCGAGTTGTACGTGGTCACCGGCAGTGCGCCTCGCTTGCTCGATCGAAACATCACCCTGGTCGGGCGTGTGCTGCAGGGCATGGACCTGCTCTCGACCCTGCCCCGCGGCAGGGGTGCGATGGGCTTCTATGAGAAGCCCGAAGAGCGCACACCGATCGCCCGGATCCGCCTCGCCGCGGATGTGCCCGAATCGGAACGTGCTCGCCTGGAGGTGCTCAAGACCGATACGCAAACATTCGCCGATCTGGTGGAGTCGCGACGCAATCGGCAGGATGACTGGTACAAAGTCCCGGCCGGTCACATCGATGTTTGTAACGTGCCGCTGCCCATCAGGTAAGGAGCAACGATCAATGGTCGACGACTTCTCATTCCACCGTCCGCGTCGCTGGCTGAAGCGGCTGGTGATCTGGGGCCTGGTACTGCTCATCGTGCTGGGCAGCGCGTGGACCTGGTTCACTCTGAACTGGGCCTACTCCGAAGGCGAGCGCGCCGGCGTCCTGCAGAAGTTCTCGCGCAAGGGCTGGCTCTGCAAGACCTTCGAGGGCGAGCTGGCGTTGTATATCGTGGGCGGCGTGGCGCCGCAGATCTGGCATTTCAGCACTCGCGATCCGAAGCTGGCCGAGGAGCTGACCAAGAACGTCGGCCAGGACATGCGGCTGCAATATACGGAGCATCGCGGCGTGCCGACGACCTGTTTCGCCGAGACGCCTTACTTCGCGACCGGCTTCACGGTGATCCAACGTTAGGAGGATTGTCATGAGCAGCGTTCATGATTTCTCGGCCAACAGTCTCGATGGCAAGCCGGTGCAGTTGCGCGATTTCGCCGGCCAGGTGCTGCTGGTGGTGAATACCGCCAGCAAGTGCGGCTTCACGCCGCAATACCAGGGACTCGAGGCGCTTTACCAACAGTATCGCGACCGGGGCTTCAGCGTGCTGGGCTTTCCCTGCAATCAGTTCGGCGCCCAGGAGCCGGGCGGCAGCGAGGAGATCGGCGCCTTCTGCCAAAAGAACTATGGCGTGAGCTTCCCCCTATTCGAGAAAATCGACGTGAATGGCGCTACGGCTCATCCGCTGTATCGCTGGCTGAAGAGTAACGCCAAGGGCCTGCTCGGCAGTGAAGCCATCAAATGGAACTTCACCAAGTTCCTGATCGACCGCAACGGACAGGTGGTCGAGCGCTTCGCACCGACCACCAGGCCCGAGGACCTGAAGTCCAAAGTCGAGGAATTGTTGTAAATGAGCCGGATCCGGAACGCGCCCTGGCTGGCGGCGCTGGTGGTCAGTGCGTGGCCCATGGCCTCGCAGGCCGAGCAGAAGCCGCTGTGGGAATTTGGGATGGGCGTCGGCGCGATGGTGTTTCCGGATTATCGCGGCTCCGATGAGGTCAATGCCTATCCGCTGCCGCTGCCTTATTTCGTGTATCGCGGCCAGTTCCTGAAGGCCGATCGCGAAGGGTTGCGCGGCGAGCTGTTCGACAAACGCTATCTGGAGCTGAGCTTCAGCATGGGCGCCACCATCCCGGTGAGCAGCGACGACAACGACGCGCGCGAGGGCATGCCGAATCTGCGACCGACGCTGGAGCTCGGCCCGTCGCTGGACGTGCATCTGTGGCGTTCGGACGATAGCGGCATGAAGCTGGATCTGGTGATGCCGCTGCGANTGCCCATTACNTTGGAAAGCTCGCCGAAGACGCTGGGCTGGAATTTCTCGCCGCGCCTGAANCTGGACATCGAGAACGTCGGCGGCTNCCAGGGATGGAACTTCGGTGTCGGCGCCGGTCCGCTGTTCGGCGCCGCCGAGTATCACGAATATTTCTATTCAGTCGCGCCTCGTTTCGCCACTGCCGAGCGTCGCGCGTACGATGCTCGCGGCGGTTATTCGGGCACGCATTTCATTGCGGCCATCTCCAAACGCTTCCCGGGTTATTGGGTGGGCGCGTACCTGCGCTATGACAATCTGCACAATGCCGTGTTCGAGGACAGCCCACTGGTCCGGCAGCAGAACTATTTCACGGGCGGCGTCGGCATCGCCTGGATGATCGGTAAATCCAAGCGCATGGTTGAAGTGGAGTCGGGCGAAATCGTCGAATGACGAGCTGCGCTCACCCTCCGATCGGAGGGTGAGCGCAACGATAACGAACCCTCGATCAGTGACGCTGGGCCGTCTGCGAGTGTTGGCCGCCCGGGCGTGAAATGCCGCCGAGCGCTTCGCTCGCATCCTCCTGAGTGCTGCCTTCCCGGGCCAGGTCGCCCAGGGCCAGGATGCCGACCAGGCGCTTGTCGCGATTCATCACGGGCAGGCGGCGCAGGCGCAGGTCGCCCATGTTGCGGGTGACCTCTTCCACGTCCTGATCCTCGTAGCAGTATTTGATCTCCTTGGTCATCACCTCGCGCACCTGGGTATCTGAACCCTTGCCTTCGGCGATCGCGCGCACGGCGATATCGCGATCGGTGATCATGCCGACCAGTCGATCGTTCTCCTGGACCGGCAACGCACCGATATCGAGCTCGGCCATCATGTGAGCGGCATCGCGAATGGTCTGGTCCGGACGGACCATGCAAACGTCTCGAGTCATGGCGTCGCGAATTTTCATGGCGGTCTCCTAGCGGCGGGCTATCAATCGCAACTCGTCAGTACCGCTGCGGTTCCGCGCCCGGAAGCGCATGCACTACACTGCGAGGCCCGCATTTCACTGCTGTTCGCATACGCCAGGTAAGTCGCAGATGCCGCTATCACCCGCCCGCCTCGAAAGTCCCGCCGGATTGTCGGCCGAGCTGCTTGCGAACGGCGCCGTGCGGCGGATGGATCACGGCGACACCATCATCAACCTGTTCATCGGCAACGAGTTGGAGGGCGCTGTTGCCAATTTGTATCTGCGCCGGTTGAACGCCGACGCCTTGCAGTACATCGAACTGCTCGGGCCCCGCAGCCCGACTCGATTCAGCCGCTGCCGCGAGGGCTGGACGGGCAGTGGCGAATGGTCCGGTATTCGCTACACGGTTCAACTGCGACTGGCCGCGGCAGCGCCGGTGTGGTTCTGGCAGGTGAGCCTGGAAAACTCTGCGGGATCGACTCAACAGGTCGATCTCATCTACGTGCAGGACATCGCGCTGTCGCCGTACGGCATGGTGCGGCTGAACGAGTTCTATGTCAGCCAATACATCGATCACACGCCATTGGAGCATCCGAAGAATGGCTACGTGATCGCGTCTCGCCAGAACCTTGCCGCTGGCGGGCGTCATCCGTGGTGTGTCATTGGCTCCTTGCGCCGCGCCCAGAGCTTCGCCACCGACGGCATGCAAGTGCACGGGCTCGCAACTCGTGCTGCTGAGTCTCCGATCGGCATCGTGCAAGGTCTGCCTGGACGACGGCTACAGCACGAGCATTCGATGGTCGCGATTCAGGACGAGCCGCTGCAGATCGAGCCCGGCGAGCGTGTCAGCGCAGGGTTCTTCGGCAGCTTCAGCGCGGATCATCCAGCGGCGACGTCGCTGGAGGATCTCGATGCGGTCGATCAGGCGCTCGATTTGCCCGAGGCTGCGTTCTCGGAGCTTGCGGTTGTCGCCGGTGACGATTCGAACAGCGCGACCCTGTTCAGTCGGTCGCCTTGTCTGGACGCAAGCGATCTGCAGGCCGATGACTTGAACCAACTGTTCGGCTCGCAGCGCCGACATGAGGAAGTCGACGAGCAGGGTGCCGTGCTCTCGTTCTTCTACGACACGGATCGGCACGTCGTACTGAAAGCCAAGGAACGACGAGTCCAGCGCCCGCACGGGCATCTGTTGCGTTCCGGGCGGCATGTCACGCCCGATGAGCTGGCGCTCACGTCGACGGTGTGGATGAATGGCGTGTTTCACTCGATGCTCACGCAAGGGCACGTGAGTTTCAATCGGCTGCTGTCGACGGTGCACAGCTATCTGGGCTTGTTTCGGTCCCACGGTCTGCGCGTGTTCGTCGAATCGGACGGCGGCTGGCGTTTGCTCGACATGCCGTCGGCGTTCGAGATTCGGCCGGAGGCTTGTCGCTGGCTGTACAAACATTCGGGCGGATTGATCGAGGTGCGTAGCGAAGCGCATGCCGAGCATGAGCTGACGATGCGCATCGAGGTGCTGTCCGGTGCGCCGGTGCGCTGGTTCGTTTCCAGCCATGTGGCGCTCAATGGCGATGATGGCAGTGTGGCGGGCGTGGCGAACTGGCGTCAGGAGAATGGCGTCATTGTCATCGAGCCCGCGGAAGGCAGCGATCTTGCGCGCCGGTTCCCTCAGGGGAACTTCACCATTGTTCCGCACACAGGCACTCAGATCGAGCGCGTCGGGGGCGATGAGTTGCTGTTTCAAGACCAGCGTTCGCGTCAGCAGCCGTTCGTGTGCGCGATCCTATCGGCGAGCAAATCAGTTGGGCTGACCATTCGCGGCAATCTGATTACAGGCAGTAACGACGTTCCCAGGACCGATGGCGAGCAGTTGATCGAGCTGCTGGGCATCGACGCGCCTTCTGGCAGTCCGCTGGCCGCGCAGGTCGACCGTCTCGCCGAGATCCTGCCCTGGTTCAAACACAACGCGCTCGTGCATTACCTGTCGCCGCGCGGCCTGGAGCAATACTCCGGTGGGGGCTGGGGCACGCGCGATGTGACGCAAGGGCCGGTCGAGATGCTGCTGGCCTTCGGCAACTTCGGGCCGATTCGTGACCTGTTGATCCGAGTCATGAAGGCCCAGACGTCCGATGGCGATTGGCCGCAGTGGTTCATGTTCTTCGAACGTGATCGTGACATTCGTGCCGGTGACTCACACGGCGACATCGTGTTCTGGCCGGTGCTGGCGCTGGCGCAGTATTTGATCGCCTCCGGCGACAGCTCGATTCTCGACGAGCCCGTCTCATTTTTCTCTTCGGGCCATCCCAAGCCAGCGGTCCCACTGTGGAAACACGTGGAGCGCGCGCTGAAGGTCATCGAGCGTCGGATCGTCTCCGGGACCGCGCTCGCGGCCTATGGCCACGGCGATTGGAACGACGCGCTACAGCCGGCCGATCCGGCGATGCGCGAGCGCATGTGCAGTGCCTGGACGGTCACCCTTCATCATCAAGTGTTGACGACGCTCGCGCACGCCTTGCGAAGCATCGGTCGAGAACCCGAGGCAGCGCGCTTCGATGCCTGGGCTGCGAACGTTAAACGCGATTTCCAGCAGGTGTTGCTGGTGGATGGCGTGCTCACCGGCTATGCGCTCTTCGAGGAAGAGGGCACTGTGAGCTATCTGCTCCATCCGCGCGATTCCATCACCGGCGTGAAGTACAGCTCGCTCGCGATGATTCATGCCATCCTGGAGGACCTGTTGGATTCCGAGCAGCTGCAGCAGCACTTGCGTTTGATCGACCTGCAGCTCAGCGGGCCGGATGGGGTGCGCTTGTTCGATCGGCCGATGAATTATCACGGCGGTCCGCAGCGCTTCTTCCAACGAGCCGAGAGTGCGACATTCTTCGGTCGCGAGATTGGCTTGATGTACATGCACGCGCATCTTCGTTACGCACAGGCGCTCGCCAGGGTGGGTGAGACGGATCGTTTCTTCCGGGCGCTGTGTCAGGCCAATCCCATCGGCATTCGCGCTCTCGTGCCGAGCGCGACGCTGCGACAGGCGAATTGCTACTACTCCAGCTCGGATGCGGCGTTCGAGGATCGTTATCAAGCCAGCGCCGAGTACGATCGCGTGGGCCAAGGCGCCGTGCCGCTGGATGGCGGCTGGCGTGTGTATTCGAGCGGAGCCGGTATCGGGTTGGGCCTGATCATCCGGCGCTTCCTCGGTCTCAGTATCGAAGCACGCGACGTCACGCTTGATCCAGTGATTCCGGCAACTCTGAATGGTTTACGGGTGCGACTGTCGCTGTTCGGTAAACCTGTGACCCTGACCTATGAGATCAATGGTGCCGGCCATGGTGTGACTGCCGTGAGCGTCAACGGGCACGCTTTGCCGCTGAGTCACGATGCCAATCCGTATCGCAAGGGTGCCGCGCGCATCGAGCGGGCACTGCTGGTCGGCAAGCTGGATCGGCCGGACAACACCATACAAATCAAGGTAGGCTAAGCCGGCGCGGACCAAATCAGGACGCGAGTCTCGCCGCTCGCGGAACCGTCTGCGTCGTCATATTCATGAATAAACAAATCGGCTGGCTGGAACGAATTTCACTGCGCTGCTGCGCCTGGTCGGAACGCTGGATTCCGGACGCTTACGTGTTCGCCGTGCTGGGCGTGATCGTCGTGGCTGTTGCGGCCATCGCGCTCGGCTCGCCCGTGACGCAGACGGCCAAGGCGTTTGGCGACGGCTTCTGGAGCCTGATTCCATTCACCATGCAGATGAGCTTCATCATCATCGGCGGCTATGTGGTGGCCAGCTCGCCGCCGGCCGCGCGATTGATCGACAAGCTCGCGGCGTTTCCCCGGTCCGGTCGAGGCGCGGTGTGTTGGGTGTCCATCATCAGCATGCTGTTCTCGCTGCTCCATTGGGGGTTGAGCATGATCCTCGGCAGCCTGCTGGTGCGCGCTCTGGCCCGCCGGCAAGACCTCGATATGGATCTGCGCGCGGCCGCAGCCGCTGCTTACCTGGGCATGGGCTCCGTGTGGGCGATGGGGCTGTCGTCCTCAGCGGCGCAGTTGCAAGCCAACCCGGCCAGCATGCCGCCGGCGTTGTTACAGGTCACAGGTGTCATTCCGTTCACCGAGACCATCTTTCTTTGGCAATCGATTGCGCTGACGGCAATCCTCATCGTGGTGACGCTGTCGATTGCATGGCTGACCGCGCCGCGCGGGGCCAATGCGCAAACCACACATCGTCTCGGCATGGCAATCGATGTTCCCGAGGCGGCGCCGGCGCTGCAAGCGAATCGACCGGGTGAGTGGCTCGAACACAGCCCTTTGCTCAATGTGCTGATCGCGGCATTGGGCGCGGCCTGGCTGGCTCAGGAGTTCGCAACGAAAGGGGCGGCGCTCGCGATTTCCAATCTCAATACTTACAACTTCCTGTTCGTGATGCTCGGGCTGCTGCTGTGCTGGCGACCGCGGGTGTTCCTCGAAGCGGTGTCCAGGAGCGTATCGGGCGTGAGCGGCGTGCTGATCCAGTTCCCGTTCTACGGCGGCATCGCCGCGATTCTCACGTCCGCGGTTGGCAGTGACGGCCAGAGCATTGCGCATCACTTATCGACCTTCTTCGCGCAAGCGGCAACACGCGAGACGTTCCCGGTCGTGATGGGGATTTACTCGGCAGTGCTCGGATTCTTCGTGCCGTCGGGTGGCGGCAAATGGATCATCGAAGCGCCGTACGTGATGCAGGCGGCGAACGAGCTGAAGGTGCACCTGGGCTGGGCGGTGCAGGTCTACAACGCGGCCGAAGCGTTACCGAACTTGATCAATCCGTTCTGGATGTTGCCGCTGCTGGGCATCTTGAAGCTGCGAGCCCGGGACGTCATCGGCTTCACGATGATTCAATTCATCGTGCACGTGCCGCTGGTGCTCCTGCTGCTGTGGGCCTTCGGGCTGACGCTCGAATACAAGCCGCCCGTGATGCCCTGACTCGGGCTGTCACTCCAGCAGAGCGGCCCGAACCTTGTCCTGCATGGCCGGCGTGACACCCGCGGTCGTCGCGAGATAGGCCTCGATGTCTCCAATCTGCTCGAATGCAGCTTGCAGAAACGCCGCGTCGGCGCTGAACAGCACGCGCCGCATCTCTTCCGGCATGGACAACAGCGGGCTGTGGGTGTCGGCCAGGCCGAGCTGCGCCTGGTGACGCGAGCGAATGAACTCTTCGAAATTGCCCGAGGTATTGGTCAGCAGATAATCCTGGATCGCCGTGTCCTCCGGCACTCCCAAAGAACGCAACAACACCGCCACCGCGATACCCGTGCGATCCTTGCCTGCGGCACAGTGAACGATCATCGGCACGTCGCCATTGGCAATCGCCGAGAACATGCCGCCGATGCGTGGGCCCATCCACTCTGGCAGCGCCCGGTACAACGCGATCATGGTGTCGAACATCCCCGCCGCGTTCTTCGGCCGATCCGCGGCCAGCGCACGGATCGTCGGGGTCACGATGCCGTCGTCCCAGGAGAGCGCATTGATGTTCGAGTGCGGCCAGCGCGTCGGCTCTCGCTCGCGTTCCTCTGCTCGGCGCAGATCGCAAATCGCCCGCACCTGAAGCCTGATCAGCGGCGCGTGATCCTCCTCGGTGAAATAAGTCAGCACGCCGGTGCGAAACACCTTGCCCCAGCGCGTGCTGGCGCCTTGCTCAGTGCGATAGCCGCCGATGTCGCGAAAGTTACAGCCGCCTTGAAACGAAAGCACGCGTTCGCGCTCGGCGCGAACGGTCGAACCCGATGCAGTCATGGACACGCCTTGGCAGAATTTAACCGCAGTGTCTCATAGACGCGGTTACGGTTCGACCCGAATGTCCGCGAATGGAAAGCGTGTCAGTGAGCGAACGGAGAGGGCACGCCCGCGGGTTCGAGCACATAGGCGTCGGTGGCGCTCGCGAACGTCCAATCGCGAGTCTGATCTGGCGGCAATGGGGCAAAGATGCGCCAGGATTGAGCGGGATTCAGCACGGCCCAGAACGGCGCGGCGATGCCTGGCCACACGTTCGGAGTGTTCGGCGGCCGCACGCGACCGCTTTCCACCTGCACCTCTTCGATGTCTTCACGGATGTAGGAGGCAGCGACGATTCTGTCCAGCTCCTCGCGCGTGTACAGCTGTGTGATCGAGGGGGCGCGCAGGTCCAGTGGCTTGCGCGCAGCATCGGTCTTCGTGGCTAGCGCGGCGGCGGTCGCTGTAGCGGGTTCTTCTGCCAACCCCGGGCCGCTGAGCAATGCGCCAACGAGGAGCATCGAGATCATCAGACCAGATCGGTTGTATGTGATCATGGTGCGGCACCGGGATGCGCTGGTGAGCGAAATGTCCTTGCTCCAAAAGACCGGCTGCGATTAGTTTGCCGGCCAAGGTTCGAGGACCCTGCAAGTCAAGAAGCAGTATGACGCCCGAAAGTTCCAGTTCCAATACGCCGTCCCATCGCTCGGGCGCCTTGTCACATATCCGCGTGCTCGACATGAGCCGCGTCCTCGCGGGCCCCTGGTGCGGGCAGATCCTCGCGGACCTGGGGGCCGAAGTCATCAAGATCGAGCGACCGCGCGTCGGCGACGATACGCGCAGCTGGGGGCCTCCATACTTGAAGGATGCTGACGGCAACGACACTCGCGAATCCGCGTATTTCCTAGGCGCAAATCGCGGCAAGAAATCGGTGACGCTGGATATTTCCAAGCCCGAAGGTCAGCAGATCGCCCGGCGGCTTGCCGCGCGCGCCGACGTATTGATCGAGAACTACAAGGCCGGCGATCTGGCGCGTTACAACTTGGGCTATGAGCACTTGCAAGCCATCAATCCCGGCCTCATCTATTGTTCGATCACCGGGTTCGGTCAGACCGGCCCGATGCGTCAGGTCGCCGGTTACGACTTCATCATCCAGGCCATGGGCGGGCTGATGAGCATCACCGGCGAGAAGGACGATCTGCCCGGCGGCGGCCCGCAGAAAGTCGGCGTCGCGGTCGCCGATATCACCACCGGCATGTATTCGACGGTGGCGATTCTTGCTGCGATCGTGCATCGCTCGATCACGGGACAAGGTCAGTACATCGACATGGCGCTGCTCGATTCGCAGGTCGCCATGATCGCCAACATGAACATGAATTATCTGATCGGCGGCAAGGCGCCGAAGCGGATGGGCAACGCGCACGCGAACATCGTGCCGTATCAGGTGTTCGACGCGTCTGACGGCCAGTTCGTGGTTGCCGTGGGGAACGACGGACAGTTCGCGAAGCTGTGCGAGGCCGCGGGCCAGACGTTCCATCAGGATCCACGCTTTCTGCGCAACGACGATCGAGTGCGCAATCGCGATGTGCTCATTCCGCTGCTGGCGGCCGTGTTGAAGCAGCGGACTGTATCGGAGTGGATCTCGCTGTTCGAGCCGCTGGGCATTCCGGTGGGCGGCATCAACAACCTGGCGCAGGTGTTCGATCACCCGCAGGTGCGCAGTCGTGGCATGCGAATCGATCTGCCACATCCGCAGGCAGGCACCGTGCCGATGGTGGCGAATCCGATCAAGATGTCGGGAACACCGCTGCGCTATCAGTCGGCGCCGCCGTTGCTCGGACAGCACACGCGAGAGGTGCTGGCGGATGCCGGACTGACCGCAGCCGAAATCGAGCAACTGCAGGCGGCCGGCATCGTTTGAGCGGTCCGAAAAAATTCTGCCGCTTCAGTGGGGCGAAGCGGCAGACAAGGGGCCTTTACGCGCCGTACTCCTCGTTGCGATATTCCACCGCAACCTGATGAGTCGCCGGGAACGTGTGGGTGCAATGGGACACATCGAACTGCCACTTCTCCAGCACGCTGCGTTTGGCCGCGAGATCGAGCAGCAGATGACCGCTCGAGCGCTCCACGTCGGCGCTCGTGGCGTGGCCGTTGGCGTCGAGAGTTACATTGATCAACACCGTTCCCTTTTGCCCGCGCAGTTGGGAGCGCTCGGGAAAGTGAGTATCGCTATGGACCACGCGCATTCCGCAGGATGCGGAAATTGCCGTGGCGACAGGAATTGCAGTGGTCGCGGCCAGAATCGCGAGGCCAGTCGTGAGCATGTTCATTGCCGTCTCCAGGATGCACCGCAGGGTGATGGGACAGGCGGCCACATAGAGAGCTTCGATTGCACTGGCCGGGTGCCCGAGGCTACCGTAAGTGACGCTACAGACCTGTCTGTTTGAATGCTACGTACAGGTCTGTAGCGCTGTCAAGCCGTATGAGGAGGCCTATGAGTCCAAGTGCAAAACCCCGTGCCGGGAGGGATGGGACCGCGGCGGCCACGGAAAGCGTCCGGGACCGAATTCTGAACACCGCCCGCGACCTGTTTTACAAGGAAGGGGCCCGCGCCGTGGGTGTCGACACCGTGGTCGCGCGCTCCGGCGTGGCGAAGACCAGCCTTTATCGCTGGTTCCCCTCCAAGGACGCGCTGATCGTGGCGGTGCTGGAGCAGGAGCAAAAGGATCGCTGGGCCGGATGGGACAGGACGGCCGCGCAGAGCGACCCGGAGCCCCGCGCCCGGCTCCGTGCGCACCTGAATGGCATCGCCCGCTTCGTGAGCAGCTCACATTTCCGCGGCTGCCCCTTCATGAATATCACTGTCGAGTTCGCCGATCCCCAGCATCCGGCGCGCGTGCTCGCGACTGAAGAGATGCAGGAGCTGCGCCGGCGTCTGCGCGGACTGGTCGACAACATCGAGGGCGTGAGCAATCCGGAAGAGCTGACCGAACAACTGCTGTTGCTCGTCGATGGCGCGTTCTCCTCGGCGCAGGCGTTGGGCAAGAACGGCCCACAGCAGTTCCTGGTGGCTGCGGCCGACGCGCTGATCGACGCACAGCTGAAGAAATAAACCCGGCGCTCAGACTGATTCGTTGCGTGCGTCTCTCTCAAGAAGAACGTTCCGACGATGACAGTCATTGCGCACACGATGACCGGGTTTCACAGCCCGGAATAGATATCGCGCGTACGCGATCAGGCACTTCCGCTGTGCGGGCGTCAACTTCCCGCTGCCAATTCGGCCTCCAGCTTTTCGCTGGCGCTGAGCCACTCGGTCTCGACGTTGGAGATATCGCGCTTGAGCTGGGCCTGCTTCTGCAGCAGCTCCTGCAGCTTTTGTTTGGAACTGGGATTGTAGATGTCGGGTTCGGCAAGCGCGCTCTCGACCGTGGTACGTTCCTGCTCCAGCTTCGCCAGTTGTTTTTCCAAGCGGGCAATGTCGGCCCTGAGCGGGCTGAGTCGATTGCGGCGCTCGGCTTCCTCACGCTTGCGTTGTTTCTTTTGATCCGCGCTGAGTGCCGCGGGCGAGGCTTCCTCGGCGGTCTCCGCTTCTTCGCGCGTCTGGAACCATTTGGCGTAGTCGTCCAGGTCGCCATCAAACGGCTGCGCGCGGCCTTGATCGACCAGGATCAGCTCGTCGGCGACGGCGCGCAGCAAATGACGATCGTGCGAGACCAGCACGACAGCCGCTTCATAATCCTGCAAGGCCATCGCCAGCGCCTGGCGCATTTCCAAATCGAGATGGTTGGTAGGCTCGTCCAGCAACAATAGATTCGGTCGCAAGTAACTGGTCAGTGCCAGTACCAGGCGCGCCTTCTCGCCGCCGGAGAATGGACCCACCGGCTCGAAGACGCGATCGCCGCTGAAGCCGAAGCTGCCAAGGAAGCCGCGCAATTCCTGTTCAGTGGCTCTGGCCGCGGCTTCGCCGCCCAGGCGCTTCAAGTGGCCGAGCGGTGAATCGTCTACGGAGAGCTGCTCCAGCTGATGCTGAGCGAAGTAGCCGATTTTCAGATCGCGTGCTTCGGTGCGTTTGCCGTCGAACGCCGTGAGCTCGCCGGCGAGCAACTTCATCAGCGTCGATTTGCCGGCGCCGTTGCGACCGAGCAGCGCGATGCGGCTGCCGGGCGCGATGGTCATGTTGATGTTTTCCAGTACCACGCGCTCGCCGTAACCGACCGATTGTTTCTCCAGCGTCAGCAGCGGCCTGGGCAGCTTCTGGGGCGCCAGGAACGTGAACTCGAACTGCGAGTCGACGTGCGCGGGCGCGATCTTCTCCATGCGCTCCAGTGCTTTGACCCGGCTCTGCGCTTGCTTGGCCTTGCTCGCTTTCGCCTTGAAGCGCTCGATGAAGCTCATCATGTGCTTGATCTCGCGCTGCTGCCGCTCGTACATGGACTGCTGTTGGGCGAGCTGCGAGGCGCGCTGTTCTTCGAAGGCGGAGTAGTTGCCGGTGTAGATCTTCGCTGCGCCGTTTTCGATGTGCACGATGCGGCCGACGGTGCGATCCAGGAACTCGCGATCGTGGGCGATCATCAGCAACGTGCCTGGGTAGTTACGCAGCCACTGTTCGAGCCAGATCACTGCGTCGAGGTCCAGGTGGTTGGTGGGCTCGTCGAGCAACAATAGATCGGAGCGGCACATCAGCGCCTGGGCGACGTTCAGTCGCACTCGCCAGCCGCCGGAGAAGGCGCTCACCGGGCGGGTTTCATCGGCCGCCGAGAAGCCCAGTCCGTGCATCAACTTGCCCGCGCGGCTGCGGGCGTCATAGCCGCCGAGTGCGGCGTACCGCGCGTGCAGTTCGCCGAGCTTTGCACCGGCGTTGTTGGCTTCGGCCTCGGCGATCGCTGCTTCGGTCGCTCGCAGCTCCGCGTCGCCGTCCATCACGAAATCGATCGCCGGCCTGTCAGTGGCTTCCAGCTCCTGTGCGACATGCGCAACCACCAGCTGCGACGGATACTCCACGCTGCCCGCGTCCGGCTGCAGCTCGCCCAATACCAGCGCCAGCAAGCTCGACTTGCCGCACCCATTGGCCCCCACGATGCCCACCTTCTCCCCGCGATAGACGGTAAAGGACGCATCCGAAATCAACAGGCGCGTACCGCGCCGGAGGGCGAGGGAGGAAAAAGAGAGCATGGACAGGTCGAAGCCGAGCCGAACCGGGTCGGAATCCTAGCAGATCGAGCTACCGGCTCCGCGTCTCGTGGGCCGCCGATAGACGGTTCACCGACTCACGACGCAGTCCTGACGGATTTCTCAGGGCCTTATGGTTGGGACGAGCGCGCCGGGAGATTGCATGCCGCGTGCGGCCGTCCCGTTTGACCCAGTAGCATTTCAGACCATCGATGTGCTCATGAAGACTGTGGGCGATGTGGTTCCACAACGGATCCAGCACAACATCCAGGCCTTCGCGCCGCGCCAGCTTGGCGGCCGGTACGAAGTCGGAATCCCCCGTGATGAGGACGATTCTTTCTACCAGCCTTTTATAGACCAGAGACGCAATGTCGATTCCGAATTTGATGTCGACTCCCTTCTGCGTGACGTTGTAGCGAACGTCATCTTCAGTGAGGTCGTCGAGAGTGATTTCCTTCTTGAGCAGGCGCCTGAGCGATTCGGGCCGGATGATCCATCGCGAATCCTCGGCCAGCTCGCCGAGGCGCAGCGCAACTTTGCGCATACGAACCAGTTCGCGATGCAAGTCGTTGCGAAAGGCGAATAACGGCGTTCGAGAGAAGTCGATCGCTCGGCCCGTAATGGGGTGGTGAGCTTTCTTGTCGAGCGGCCGGCAGTCGTAGACAAATATTCGATAGAGCTGCTCGCCATGCTCTCTGGCGACATGGCGCTCGGCTGTTTTGAACAGCGTCGTCGCGACTTGCTTCGCCGTGTGACTCGGACTGGCGTCGCCTTCCATCAGCGTACGATAACGCGGCAGGAAAAAGCCGAGGTCGACGAGGATGGCGACCCTGCTCATCGGCGTGCCCAAAAAGAAAAGCCCCTGGGTTCGACGATTCCAGGATTTGGGTGGAACCGTTTACTGCCAAGGGCGCTATGTGCGTGAACTGTAGCCCAAGCCAGTCGGGAAGGCAATGGAATGTTTGGTGTTGCTTGCATCACGTTACGTCCTTGTTCGTGAAACTGCAGGCATAAGTACTCGGAGCGCATCGCACCAAGCAACTGAAATTGTTTCCAATTGCTGATGCTGATCCGTGGGATTGTGCGCGGAGAGATCACCGCGGAACACACGCGCGGCGAGTTGCCGTGAGTGTTACGACGCGAACAGCTCGCTGACCTTGGCGCGGCCGCTTTCCTGCGTGAGTACCAGGGACAAGAATTCATCCGCGCTCATGGCGTCGCCGAACAGACGGCCCTGACCGTAGTGGCAGCCGCGGTTGCGCAGGAAGTTGAATTGTTCTTCGGTCTCGACACCTTCGGCGACGACTTCCACTTCGAGTGCCTTGCCCATGTCGATGATGGTGCGCACGATGGTGGCGTCGTCGCTGTTGATGGCGGCGTCGCGTACGAAGGATTGATCGATCTTGAGGGTGCCGATCGGGAACTGTTGCAGGGCCGAGAGCGACGAGTAGCCGGTGCCGAAGTCGTCGATCGACAGATGCAGGCCCATCGCATACAGCTCATCTAGCAGCTTGATGGTGCGCTTCGGGTCGACCATGAGCGTGGTCTCGGTGATTTCCAGCTCGAAGCAGGTCGGCGACACTTCGTGACGACGGAACACGGATTTGCAGCGGGTGATGAAGCTCGCCTGGCGCAGCTGTTTCAACGATAGATTGATCGAGACGCGGCCCGGGTTCTTGATCTTGTCCTGCCAGCGGTGATAGTCGGCGCAGACGCGGTTCAACACCCATTCGCCGATGCCCAGGATCAAATTGGTTTCTTCCGCCAGCGGAATGAACTGCGACGGCGGGATGTCGCCGTGGCCCGGCAGGCGCCAGCGCAACAGCGCCTCCGCGCCGATGATGCGGCCGTCGCGGAGGTCGACCTTCGGCTGATACAGCATCATCAGCTCGTCGCGCTCCAGGGCACGGCGCAGCTTGCTCTTCAGCATCAAGCGCTCGACCGCGGCCGCATTCATGTCGGGCGAGTAGAACGCGAAGCTGTTGCCGCCGTTCTGTTTGGAGTGATACATCGCCGCGTCGGCGTTACGGATCAGATCGATCACGTTCTCGGCGTCCTTCGGACAGAACGCGATGCCGACGCTGGCGGTCAGGAACACTTCCTGCTGATCGACGTAATACGCCTTGCAGACCTCGGCGAGCACCATGCGCGCGAGATTCGCGGCTTGCGTGCGCTCATCCTCGGCATCCGCGAAACCTTCGATGAACAGGCCGAACTCGTCGCCCGCCAAACGGCCGACCACGGCTTCACGCGGCAGGATGCGGATCAAACGTTCGCTGAGCACTTCGAGCGTGCGGTCGCCGGCGGCGTGACCGAACGTGTCGTTGATCTCCTTGAACCGATCCATGTCCAGGTACAGCAGCACGATGCCGCGATCGTTACGCCGCGCGCGTGCGATCGCCTGCTGCAGCATGTGCTGGAACTGCATGCGGTTCGGCACTTTGGTCAGCGCGTCGTAACGAGCGAGATAGCGAATGCGGCGCTCGGCGCGCTTGCGATCGGTGATGTTACGAACGACGAAGATCGTGCCCTGGAACTGCGGGTCGTCGCCGGCGATGGGCGCGCCCGACAGCGACACCGGAATCGTCTGACCGCTATGCGTGGCGATCACCGTCTCGCGGGTCTCGACGCCGGCCGCTTCGAGAGAAAAGTTCTCACGCTCGTTCTCGGCGATCAGGTTGATGAACGGCTGGCCGGCGATTTCTTCTTCGTTGTAACCGAACAGCCGTACCGCCGCGTCATTGATCTTGCGCACCATGCCGTCCGGCGAGGTCACCAGCACGGCGTCGTTCATGCTGTTCAGGACGATGGTCAGGTAGTTCTTGGTGATGGTGGTCTGGCGCAGGTTCTGACGCATGCGATCCAGCGCCATCTCCAGCTCGGCGATCTCGTCGTTGCTGGTGACCTTGTGCGGACGGGTGTAGTCACCCTCGCCGATGCGCTCGGCGGAGCGGATCAGCTCGACGATGGGCCGTTCCAGGCGCTGCGCCAGCATCCAGGCGACCAGCGTCAGCAAACCGGTGATGAGCACGCCGACGCCGCCGACGATCCAGATGCGGCGGTCGAAGTCGCGCTGTTGAGCGAGCTCCAGTTGCGACCTCAATGCGTGCGCGGTGTCGGCGAGGCCCGGTCGACCGACGACGATCTCCAGCGTGCCGAGTGACTCGACCCCACCCAGGCCGCGACGGATGGTGCGCTTGTCCTGATCGGTGATCTGCTGAATCCATTGATCCTGCCGGACGGTTTCGTAGACGACCGAGCCGTCGGGCGCCAGCACGCGCGCCGAAATCGAATAGGGGTTGTTCAGCAGCGAGGCGACGATTTTTTCGACGGTGCGTTGGTCATGATCGCGCAAGGCCGTTTCGAGGGCCTGCGCGCCGGCCGCTGCCATGTCGCTGGCCAGCAGGTCCAGGCGTTGGGTTTCAGCGTTCAGCAGCGAGCGTTCGCCGTGCCTGACCAGGACATCGCTCGACTTGCGGTAATCGAGGTATTCGAGCAGGAACAGGGTCGCGGCAATGGCCATGCCCGCCGCGATGGCGACGGACAGCAATCTGATTTTGAGGCCCCGCGATCTCAACCCATACTCCGGACTTGCTTGCTTCGTGCTGCCGAAGTGCCTCGGCTTCGAGACGCTGGCACTACCGCTTCATTCCGGCATGATACTCGTGTTTTTCGCGCTAGCGAGACACCTGATTTACTTGTCGGTTTTTTTAACATACCAAACGATTAGAATGTTAAAAAGCGCGGCAAACCCCGCGCTTTTTTGCTCCATTTCTCGCCCCAGGATGCAGATCGTAATGAACGAGCTCGAGCTCACCGGACAGGCGCGCAGTCATGTCGTGGAACTCACCGACCCGCGCTGCATGCTTCACTATGAAGCAGTGGCATCTTTCCTCGCGATGAGAGACGCCGCGCGCGCCGACGGCATCGATCTCACACCGCGCTCCAGCTTTCGGGATTTCCAGGCGCAGCTCGGCATCTGGAATCGCAAGTGGAGCGGCGAGCGGGCGATCTACGATCGGCAGGGCGCATTGCTCGATCGCAAGCAGCTGTCGGATTCGGCCGCGGTCGATGCGATTCTGTGCTGGTCGGCGATTCCGGGCGGCAGCCGTCATCACTGGGGCAGCGATGTCGACGTCATCGATGCCGCCGCGGTACCGCCGGGCTACACGGTCGAGCTGTTGCCCGCCGAGTACGCGCCGCAGGGAATATTCGGGCGGCTGTCGCAATGGCTCGATGCGAACATGCGACGCTTCGGCTTCTATCAGCCGTACCGCACCGATCGCGGCGGCGTGAGTCCCGAGCCCTGGCATCTGAGCTACGCACCGATTGCACAGCCGGCGCTCGAGTCGCTGAGCCTGTCGACGCTGCGACGGGTGCTGGAGGCCAGCAACATCGAAGGCAAGGCGCACGTATTGGCGCGCCTGCCCGAAATCTACACGCGCTTCCTGCTGACGGTGGACACGCCCGTCTGATCAGTCGGCTGGTTGCCGCCGCGCGAAGTCCCTCACGCGTTCGAGAAAACGCAGCGGCATCCAGCGCTTCATTCGCCACATCATGCGCGCCGATCTCGGTAGCACGATGTAGGTCCGGCCGTCGGCAGATTCTGTCAGCAAATCGCGCGCGACCTGTTCGACCGAAAGCTCCGATCGCTGTGTAGCTTTATTCGCAAGCACGCGCGCATGTTCCGGGCCGCGCAATGTTTCCAACAGCGAAGAACGAAAGAACGCCGGCATGACGACCGACACTTGCGTGCCGACCGGCTGCAATTCGTTCACCAACGTTTCGCTGATGGAAACGACCGCCGCCTTGGTGGCGTTGTACGAGATCATGCCCGGCGCGGAGGCGAACGCCGCGGCGCTCGCGATGTTGATCAGCAAGCCGCTGCCATTACGTTGCAGATGAGGGATGGCGGCGCGCGAGCCATGCACGACGCCCATCACGTTGATGTCGATGATCCAGCGCCAGTCTTCCAGCGACACTTCCATCATCGAGCCGGCACCCGCGACGCCGGCGTTGTTGATCATCACGTCCAGGCCGTCGTGAGTGGCGGCGAACGAGTTCACCGCGACCGTGAGCTCGTCTGCTTGTGTGACATCGCCCGGATAGGCGACCAGCGGCACTCCGGCTTCGGCGAACTGCGCTTCGACGCTGGTGAGCCGCTCCAGATTGCGGTCGAACAGCCCGAGCGTCCAGCCATCGGCCGCGAGCTGCCTGGCCAGTTCCAGACCGAGTCCGCTGCTGGCGCCGGTGATGAAGGCGCGCTTGTGGGGAAACCGGGCATTGAGCCGTGTGAACTGTTCACGCATCGGCGCAGTATGAAGTGCCTAAACGAAGAAAGCGCGAACCGACCACGCACCCCAGGCAGCTGCCGCCATCAGAATCAGGCCCGGCACGAGCTCGTAGGCATAGCGTCGATCGCCGAGTGAAAACGCGACCGCCGTCTTGCTGACGATGTTGGTCGAGAAGCCGACCAGTGCCGCCAGCGCCGCGAACTCCGTCTGCGCGCGTCCGCTCGCGGCCAGCGATGCTGACGAGATGGCAGCCGCATGCGCATCGGTAAAACCGGCGACACCGGCGGCGATCAGCAGCCCGCGGTCGCCGAGCCATTGGGTCAGCAGGGCCGAGATCAGCAACGTGATGCCGACCACCAGCACGAAGACGATGGCGGTCTTGGGTTCGAACGGCCTGCCTTTGGGCGCATCGCCGGCTGCAGGCGTCTCACGGAAACTGCGTAGCGCGAAAATGCCGGCGTAGATCACAGCCGCGATTCCCGACGCGATCAGTGAAGGCGTGAGCATCGACAACGTGGGCGGGCTGACCAGGCCCACGACGATTGCGAGCTGAATCACTGTTGCAACCGACGATGCGGCCGCGCCGGCGACCGCGCCTTCGCGCAATTCCGGTTGGCTCTTCGTGCGCGCGCCCATCGCGCCGATGGTCGCTGTGCTCGACACGAACCCGGACAGCAAGCCAGCGATTGCCAATCCAGTTTTGGCCCCGAGCGCGCGGAGCGCCACGTAACCGAGCGCATTGATCGCCATGACCAGCACGGCAAGCATCCACAGCTTGCGTGGTTGCACGATGCCCCACGGATCGATCGGTTCAGTCGGCGTAAGCGGCAGAATCACCAGGGCCGCGGCTGCGAGCAGCAGGCCGTCGCGGACTTCTTCATCGGTCAGAACGTTCTTGACCCAGTTGTGCGCGTAGCTGCGGAAGGCGAGCAGGATGGCGACGATCACTGCCAATGCGGCGGCGAGACGCGGCTCGCGCACCGCCAGGCCACCCAGCAGCAGCGTAATGAGCATCGCAATTTCGGTGGTGAGCCCGGGATCGGTATCGCGAGTACGCACGTAGCCGACCGCGATCAGCACGCCGACGATGGCACCGGTGGCGATGAATACAGGGATGCCGCCGATCCACAGACCGAGCGCGCCGGTGAGAGAGATGAGGGTGAAGGTGCGCAGCCCCGCGACCGCGCGTCCGGGTCCGGTGCCTTTACTGCGTTCGCGCTCGATCCCGATCAGAAAGCCGATCGCGAGCGCGACGCCGAGGTTCATCCAGCCACTGTCCGGGGGATCGACTGTCATCCCGCCATGTTAGCCAGCTCAGCTGCTCTTCCACACCTGCTTGAGATGGCCGATCACCAGCGAGCGGATGTTCTGCACCGGGTTGCGCTCCCAGGTGAAGCAGGGCGGATCGCGCCGGAGCATGGGCCAGCGGCCCGTGCGCAACACCTCGCTCAGATAGCTCAGGTTGGCTTCGATCGCTTCCATGTACGGGTTGCGGCCGTTGAACAGCGATTCCAGATAGCTGTACGCGCTGCCGAACTCGCCATCCAGCCGCGAGCGGCGCACGTCTTCGATGAAGCCGGGCGTCTGTCGCAGGACATCCAGGCCGGAGCTGTATTTCACCGAAGTCCTGCCGCTCGAGTCGCTGGGCATGGCGATACCGCCGAGCACGAACTCGGGGTAGAGCCGGTCGCGGCATTTCTCCAGATAACACCGGTCCGACATCTGGGCGATCAGGTCGCCGGTGCCGATCAGGTGGCCGAGCTTGCGGTCGCGCGGGTCGTCGAGGCGAATCTGGTCGAACTGCACTTCGTAACCGGTGAAGTGCACGATCTTGGTCGCCACCGGCACCCACTCGGCCATGCCGATGGTGGGCAGGTAACGACCGATGAATTGGGCGCTGCGGCTGACGTGGCTGAGCGTGAACTCGGCGCCATTGCGATGCGTCTGGTCGTCGGTCTGACGAATGTAACCGGCGTCGTGAAACAACGCGGTCACCACGCCGAGGATGGCGCGCTCCGGTCCGAGCCGTTCATCGGCCAGGTGGGTGCGATCGTAACTGACGATCAGCCGGGCCACGGCGAGCGTGCCGTCGAGCGAGTGCTGCAGATCGTGATAAACGGTGTCGCAGCCGTAGTAGCCGGGAAACTGACCGTTGAACAGGCGTTCGAAGTCCCGGAACGCGGTGTCGACCCGGTCGAGCGGGTAGTGCGGCCAGCTCTGTCGAAACAATTCGACCACAGCCCGACGGACCGCGTCAGGTGAGCTCACCTGCACGGTGTTGGTGACATCGAAATCGCTGCGCCGATACTGCATTTAGCGGGAGACTCGTTGCGGAAATTGCAAACGATGCCGCGAGTCTATTCGGCTTTCGGCGTTTGTCCATGTCGGAAAAATTGTCAGGATCTGGCGTCACCGGGCCTGCCAGAGCGGCTTTTTCAGCGGTTTCACGCAGACTTCCCGCCGCGCTCCCAGGCGGCCGACCGTGCGGCATCGCCAACGAGTTGTTCGTGGTGTGACCAGCTTCACATAAATCGATGAGCTGAAAAGTCGCTTGGACGACGTCCCTGCGCAAACCGGTCGGACGGTGCGATTGCAGCTGCGCCAAGCCGCTTCCCGGGCTCGCTTCAGCCACGTCCGAGGGTCGGATAGCGCGTGTGCCAGAAACGTTCGTAGAAGATCGGTGCGATGGATGCGAAGCCGGCCTCGTAGGCGAGCGTGACCTTCTCGCCGCCGATCAGCTGGATCTCCGCCACCTCGATCTGTACCTGGCCTTCCTGTTTGAAGTCTCCCCAGGTGCACCTGCGGATCTGCAATGGCGAGAAATCGAAGCGCGAGCCGCGGTAGATGCCGAATACTCGCATCGTGGTCATGACGTACCAGCGCTGACCGTCGATGAAACAACTCACCACGCACAGCTCGTCCGTGCCCAGCCGGATCACCCGCGCCAGCGCGTCATGCACCACCTCGAGCTGCGTGAAGCGCCAGTTCGATTGCTTCACGTGACTGCGGATGTACTGCAGTACTGCGGCCTGAATGACTGAATGAGGCCAATCGCTCATACGCAAGCTGGTTCCGTGCGGGACTTCCGTGTGGAGCTCCATTCACTCATGGCTGGGCTCGGAACTCCGGGTCCGACAGCTTCACTTCGGTGAGCGGCCCGTATTTGCGCAGCCCCTCGCGAATGGCGTCGGCTTTGCCGATGACGACCAGTACGACCTGCCGACTGCTGGGAATCACTTCGTCGATCACGTGTCTGGCATCGGCCAGAGTCACGGCCGCGAGCTGATTGCCGTAATCGTCGATATAACTGCGGTCGAGCCCGTAGAGCTCCAAGGTGGCGAGCTGATACGCCCACTGCGAGGCCGTTTCCAAGCCGAGCGGGTATTGCCCGAGCACATAGCTCTTGGCGGATTCGAGTTGCGCGTCGTCGATGGCTCCCGCATGCAGCTTGTCGAGCGTCGCGAAGGCGAGATCGATGGCTTCGATGGTCTTTTCGGTGCGCGTGAACGAACCGAGCTCCCAGCTGCCACCTTCGGCCATCCGGTCGAAGCGCGAGCTCGCTCCGTAACTCAAGCCACTGCGAATACGCAGCTCGGTGTTGAGCATGGACGTGAAGCGTCCGCCGAACAGCGTGTTGACGATGTCGAGCGCGGCACGCCGCGGATCATTCCTGGGGACGCTCACGTCGCCACACCAGAAATACGATTGCACCGCATCGGGCGCGTCGACCAGCAGCACGCGCCGCGCCGTGACTTGGGTCTGTTTCGGCACGGCAGGCAGCGGCTGCCCGGCTTTGCGCCAGTTCGCGAATGCGCGCGACAGCAACGACTTCAGCTGCGCCGTCTTGAAATCGCCGGCGACCGCGATGATGACGCGATCGGCACCGAAGTTATCCGCGTAGTACTGGCGCACATCCGCATGTTTGATGGCCGCCAGGCTCGCTTCACTGCCTCCGACTGAACGGCCATACGGATGCGCACCGAACAGGCTGGCCGCGCCGTAGATCGGTGTGAGCGTCGAGCGATCCGAATCCTTGGCGGCGCGAATGAACTCGATGGAGCGGTCGCGCAGCGTCTCGAACTGTTTTTCCTCCAGACGCGGCCGTTGCAGGACATCGGCGAGCAGTTCGACCATCAGCTTCTGATCGCGCGCCAGGAACGATCCGGCCACCGAGATGCTTTCAGTACTGGTGCCGGTCTGGATCTGGCCACCGACCGAGGCCACCGTTTCAGCGAACGTGTTTGCGTCCCGATTGCCCGCGCCTTTCTCTAGCAGGCCGGCCAACAGGCTCGCGGTGCCGAGGCGCTCTGCTGGATCGGTCAGCGCACCGCCGCGAACCACCGCGGTAAATGCAATCAGCGGCACGTCGTGGCGTTCCATCAACAGCAGCGTGGCGCCGTTGGCGAGCTTCACTTTCTCGAAATTGGGCGTCTTCACGGTGCTGGCTGCGAACACGACGGGCGCGCTCAGCGAGCAAACGGTCGCGGCGATGACGACGAACCGGCGCAGCGGATTCATTGCGCACCTCCCGTCTTGGTCTGTACGTCCTCGGCAGGGGGCGGTGATTTCAATACTCCCACGGTGCGGTTGCTGGAGCGCAGGAACTCGGCGGCGACCTTCTGAATGTCCTGCTGAGTCACGGCCTCGTAGGCGCGAGGTTCATCGAACAGCTTCTGGTAACCGCCCTGAAGCACGGCAAAGGTGCCGATTGCGTTCGCTTTGCCATCGATCGTGGCCAGGCCGCGCCAGAAATCGGCGAGCGCCTGGCTGCGGGCACGAGCCAGCTCGTCGGCGGTCACACCCTCCTTGATGACTCGCTCGATCTGCCGGGTGAACTCGGCTTCGGCCTGGCTCGCATCGCCATTGGCCGGCAAGGAGAGGAAGAACCACACCAGGCCGGGATCGAAGCCCGCCGAGAAATAGCTGTCGGCCGAGATCGCCAGTTTCTGTTCCTCGACCAGGGCGCGATGCAGTCGGGACGCGTCGCCATCGGTCAGCACGCGCGTGAGCAAGTCCAGCGCCGGCCGCCGTGGGTCCGTCCCGGCCAGGCCGTGATAGGCGAACTGAATCAGCGGCGTTTGCGCTTCGGCGTTGATCGCGACGCGGCGCTCCCCGAGCTGTTCGGGCTCGACCGTCTTCACCGGCCGCGGCGGTTCCTGCGCGGGAATGGGCTCGAAATATTTGCGGGCCAGCGCGATCGCGCTGTCCGGCTCGACATCGCCGACCAGCACCAGCGTGCAGTTGTTCGGTGCGTAGTAGGTCGAGAAGAATTTCTTCAGGTCATCGATGGTCCACGACAGGATGTCCGAGGGCCAGCCGATCGTGGGGATGCCATACGGGTGCGCGAGGAATGCGGTCGCCTGCACTCGTTCCTGCAAGCGTCCCTGGTGACTGTCGTCGACTCGCAGCCGGCGCTCGGAATGGACCACATCGCGCTCGCTTTCGACCACCTTGGGATCGAACGCCAGGTTTTGCAGCCGATCCGCCTCCAGCTCGAACACGGTTTCGAGCGCCGAGCGCGGGAACCAGTCCTGATACACCGTCACGTCGTCGCTGGTGAACGCGTTGTTGCGCGCGCCGTTGGCCTCCAGCACTTGATCGAATTCGCCGGGCGCGCGCTTGCTCGTGCCGTTGAACATCATGTGCTCGAAGAAATGCGCCAGGCCGGTGATGCCGGGCGCCTCGTTGCGGCTGCCGACGTGCACCCAGTTGTAGAGCGCGACGTTGGGAATGTCGTGGTCCGGCCAGACGATAATCTGCATGCCATTGGCCAGGGTCGCGGTGCGGACCTGGTCGGCGCCGGGCACTTGCGCGAAGCCGGCCGGTGCCAGCAGCACCAGTCCCAACAACAGCATTCGAGACAGCCGCGATCTGGACGTCATGAGAGCTTCCTGTTTTCTGGTCGCAAGTGGCCGGGCCTTGCGGCGAGCCGACATCATAACGATCCCCGGGCGCGCCGGGAGCTGCGCGACCGAGGCGAAAAAAAAACGCCGCCCGCGGGGAAGAACGCGTGGCGGCGTGAGTTCGAACTCAAGGGCTCCCGGGAGCTTGCTTGGAGGTTCAGCGCATAAATGCCAGCGCATCGTTGCAACCGCTGTGCCAGCGCCTGTAAAAGTTCCATGACGTGCTGGCCAGTCCGCCGATCAGTCACTTATAAATAGCGGTATGACAGTCATTCAGCCCGGGTCGCTGACACGAAGTGTCAGCTTCGGACCGCTTCGGTGACTTGGGTCACGGACTGACGCCATTCGCCGACTGCAACCTGCGTGGCTCGTTGTCAGGGCGCCGGTGAATAATCCGCGCTCGTTTTCTGGAGATGTTCATGGCCGATTCGCCCCGCCGCCGTCTTGTCGATCGTGTGTCCAGCAGTCCGACGTTCATCGGCTCGGGCTCGCGTTTTACCGGAGACCTGGAATGCGCCAGCGACCTGGTGGTCAGTGGCAATGTGCTCGGCGATGGCGACGTTCACGGCGCGCTGACGCTGTCCGACGGTGGTCGCTGGCAAGGTGAGATTCGCGCCGGCAATGCGGTCATCGCCGGCGAAGTCGAAGGCTCGGTCACCATTGCGGAGAAGCTGGAGCTGCGCGCCACCGCTCGCATCAAAGGCTCGTTGAAGGCGCGCTCCATCGCGGTTGCCAAGGGCGCCATCATCGAAGGCGACATGGCGGTGACCAGCGGCACGCCGGTGGTGCACTTCGAGGAGAAGCGCGGCGAGTCGGCCAGATGAGCCCGCTACTGGCAGCTCGACAGGCTGTCGATCCACTGCGAGATCAATGACACGCCCGCGGCGTCGACCGTGGTCGACGCCAATGGCGGCATGGCGGCCGTATCACGGCGGTTCATGCGAGCAACCAGCACTGAATTGGCCGAGCTGCCTGGCGCAATCACGCGCGCATTCGAGCCCAGTCCAACATCGCCGGCCTGAGGCACGGCGTTGCACGCATTGGTTGCGATCAACGAGGTCGTGAAGCGGAAATCGAGGTTGGTCGGCGCGGTCGAGCCTGGTCGGTGGCACTGCGAGCAGTTCGTGTGCAGGTAGGCCCGAGCGCGCTCAGCGAGCGTTCCGGTGGTGCCGAAAGGATCAGGCAGCGCGGGCTGGGTCGCCGGATCCGCGATCGCGGGCGTCAGCACGCCGATGTGACTCAGGGTGGTCAGTTCGTTCGCCGAGCGATTGGTCTGCGAGTAAGTGAGCGAACGATTGAGCTGCGCCGTTTCCAAGCCCAACGAGCGGCCCGCGGCTTGCGTGTGACAGTCGAGGCATTGCCCTTCACTCGGGAAGATCCAGCTGCGGCCGTCGCCGAGGTCGCGCACCGCGCCGCCTTCCAGCAGGGTTGCCTGCGTCTGTTCCGCGTTCCATTCATAACTGAAGCCGCCCCACACACCGTCGGGATGGCGCATGAACAGGCGCGTCTCGACCAGGCGCGTGCCGACGCGGAAGTTCTTCATCAGCACCGTGCCGTTCGGGAAGCTCCAGTCACCGTCCGTTCCGATCGCGATGCTCTGGCCATCGGGCAGCGCGATCCAACGGTCCTTGTCGGCACCGTCGGACCAGAAGGACGCATTGATGGCGTAAGGAATCAGGCCCGCCGCGGGCAGCTTCGGATCGGCCGAGCTGACGCAGCCGGTGGCGCTCAACTGTCGCGGTGCGGTGTTGGTGCCAACCACGGTTCCGAAGTTGATCCGCTGCAGAGTGCCGCCGTAGTCGACCACATAAAGCTCGCCATCGTTGCCCTGGCCGAAGGAAGAGATCGCGAAATTGGTATCGAGCAGCTGCGTCGGCTGGCGCGGTTGCGCGGCATTCTCGGCAATCCAGGCCCAGATGCGACCGGAGCCGAAGTCGCCGAACAGATATCGTCCCAGCAGGCCGGTGTTCTGCGAGCCGCGGTAGACATAGCCGCCAGTGACCGCGACGCCCAGCGTGTGGTCGTATTGGGTCACGGGGTCGATGAGCGTCGCCGTGCTGCAGCCAGGAGTTCCTGAAGTGTTGAAGTCATGGTCGCCTTCGCGGCAGCGCCAGCCGTAGTTGCCGCCGAGCGTGACCAGGTCTATCTCTTCCAGCTCCGCCTGCCCGACATCGCCGACCCAGAGGTCGCCATTCTCGCGGTCGAAACTCCAGCGCCAGGGATTACGGAAGCCATAAGCGTAGATTTCCGGGCATTCGCCGCTGGCGCGGCCGGCTGCCGGACACAGCGCGTTGCCGGCATATGGATTCGTGGGCGGAATCGCGTAGGGCGCGGCGCCGTTCACGTCGATACGTAACATCTTGCCGAGCATGGTGGTGAGGCGCTGGCCGTTGCCGCGATCGCCGTGCCGATCGCCGCCACCACCGCCGTCGCCGACGCCGATATACAGATAGCCATCCGGTCCGAACCCGATGTTGCCGCCGTTGTGATTGTCGAACGGCTTATCGATGGTCAGCAGAACGGCTTCGCTCGCCGGATTCAACGTTGCGCCGCCATCGCTGCTGCTGAACGACGAGACGCGCAGAACGATCGGAATGCCGTGCGTGTACGCCAGGAAGACCCGATTGTCCGCCGGATAGTTGGGATGAAACGCCATGCCCAGCAATCCTGCCTCACTGCCGCTGCCCACCTCGGAGCTTTGCGCGCTGATATCGATGAAGGTGCTGGCGCTGCTCGGATTGGTGCCGCTGAACTGCCGGACGATGCCGTTCTGCTGGACGACGAACCAGCGGGAGCTGTCGTTAGGCGGCTGCAGCAGCGCGACTGGCAGGGTGAACGACAGATTGGTGAATCGACTCAAGGAAATATCACTGCCTGCACTGGGGCGGGGCCACGCGATACAAGTAGCATTCGCGGGCCGCGCATCCAGACCCGACGGGCCGGTGGTGGGCGGCGGTGCGGGCGGAGGAGGCTCCTGGCCGGCGGGTTGCCCGGAAGTGCCGGAGCCGCCGCCGGATCCGCCGCCACATGCCTGTAGCGCGGCGAGCAGCAACAGTACCTGCGCCAGTCGTGCCCTGCGTCCGTTCATGAAGGAGACCTGTGTGAGTGCGCCAGGAAAGGAGGCCAGTGTGTTTTCAGCTCTTCCAACGCTTGACCGGTCAATGAGGGTCCGCGGCACCGACCGAGTCCGGTGCTACGGTTAAGATACTGCCGAATCACTGGAGCCGCGTGCCCGGATGAGTGCCAGCAGACTGTTCTCGCCCCTGCCAGATTTGCTCGCTCAACGCGGCAACGCCGACGAATATCCCGAAAATACTCTGCCGGCGCTGCGCTCGGCGTTGGACCTGGGGGCGCGCCACCTCGCCTTCGACGTGCAGCTCACCGCCGACCGGCAGCCGGTCCTGCTGAACGATGCCAATCTGAAGCGCATGGCCGGTGTGGATCGCAGCGCACTTGAACTCACCTGGCAGCAGCTGGCCGAGATCGCGGTAACCGAATCGGAACGTTTCCAGCAAAAGTACACGGACATCGGCGTGCCGACGCTCGCGCAGGCAGTGAGCTTGATTGCGACGCATCCCGCGGTGACCGTGTTCGTCGAGATCAAGCGGGCCAGCTTGCGCGTGTTTGGCGCGGACGTGGTCGTTCGAAAGATCTGCGAAGTGCTCAAGCCGATGGTGCGCCAATCCGTGCTCGTGTCACGGGACCTGTCGGCCGTGCATCATGCCCGGCAGATTTCTTCCTATCGAATCGGCTGGATCCTGTCGGAATATTCCAGCTTGTCGGCGCTGAAGAGCGAAGCCGTGGTGCCGGACTATCTGTTGTGCGATCAGGAATTGCTCACTGACGGCAACGCGCAGCTGTGGCGCGGGCCCTGGCGATGGGTGATTCTGAACGTGAGCTCCCGCCAGTCGGCGGCGCAACTGGCGGCGCGTGGCGCGAAGCTGGTCGCGACCACGTCTTATCGAAAGGTGCTCCGGGAATTCAAGAACGACGCATCCTGATTTCAGGCGGCGTTGCGCGTCTCCACGGCCGCCGGCTGTCCAAACATGATGTTGGAGATCTGGCGGTCCGCCCAGCTGGCGCCATTGAACGTATCCATGAAGCCGCAATGGCCGCCGTTGCGAATGCTCGTGACATGCAGGTTCGGCGAGCGTGCCAGGTGCTGCAGGTCGTGCGCCGGGATGATGGGATCGTCCAGCGAGATCAGAATGTGGCTGGGCACCTGCAGATGCGCGAGCGCATCGCCAGTGATCGCGTAGCCGTTGAGATACGCATCCAGGTCGGAGAACTCGCTGAAATGGCGCACCAGCAGCTCGGTCATGTCGCGAATGGTCCGCTGCGCGAGGATCTTGCTGAAGTCGTAGCGCTTCGGGAAACACTGCTGTTTCCGGCGCAGCGAGCGCTTCCACTTGCTGATGAAATACTGCTGATAGATGAACCAGCCGTTCTCCAGCACTTCCATCGTGCTGTGCGGCCTCAGCACCGGGCACACGGCCGCGGCGCGCTCCAGCTCGATGCCCGCTTGCGGGGCCTTGGCCGCGACGCGTAGCGCGAAATTGCCACCCAACGAAAAGCCCGCGATCGTGATGCGCTTGTCGGGCAGCGAGCGCTGCACGCTGCGCACCGCGCCGACCACTTCGTCGAGCCGGCACGAATGGAAGATGTCCTCGTTCAGATGATGGCTCGGCCCGTGATCGCGCAGGTTCAGGCGGAAGATGTCACAACCCTGATTGAACAGATGGCTGCCCAGCGACAGCACATACACCGAATCGGAGCTGCCTTCCCAGCCGTGCAACAGGATCGCCAGATCGCGCGCCGGCGGCCGGCCTGCCGCTTCCTGACTGGAGTAATGGCCGAGCAGGCGCACGCCGTCGCCGCAATCGATGATCTGTGTATCTGCAACCGCGAGCATCTGTCTGGCGCGACTGGCAACGAACGGCCGGCGCAGGCTCAGGCTGGGCACGATGGACTGGAAGTGCGCGTTGGCGAGCCAGCCGGTGGGAGCGAATCTGGCGACGAGCGGGTCGGCGGAAGTCGGGAAATCAGCGGAGTCGATCATGAGTCAATGCGAATCGTGGACGAACCTGGCAAGGCGCTGACAAAGTCGGCGCCAACCAGCAAGCTTGGGGTGGTGAAGCCCGGGTTGCAAGCGCGACCGAGCACTTCGCCCAGAATGCCCAAGGCCGCATGCACCGTCAGCGAGTAGCCATTGGCGGTGCGCAGTCTTGCGGTTTTCACTTCACCGGCGCCATTGCGCACTTCGCCCCAGACGTGAGTGGGGTTGTTGTCACGTTCGGTTTTACCGGGGGGCGTGATGCGTCGCTGCGCGCTGAATTTTACCAGCTCCCGGATCCAGCGTTGCCGGAGCAGCGGACGGAGCAGATTGGCGCGCCGCATGCCGTCGAGAGATTTCTGCGACGTCGCGGTGTACACCTCGATGTTGCGGATACCGGTCGTGTAATACGCTGTGCTTACATCGCCCCAGGGGATGCTGACAGCCAGTTTCTCGCCGGCGCCGAAGTCGATGCGACGCGTGCGCGCTGCCAGTCGTTCGGTGACCAGACGACCGTCGATGCGCACGCACGAGCCTTTGCCGGCCGACTCGATCGCGGTCTTGGCGGTGCCTTTGCTCAGACCGGCGCGGCTGTCGAAGCCCAGCGCCAGATGGGTCGCATCCGGCATCGCTTCTTTCAGTCGGGCGGCCACGCAATCGGTGGGCACGACATCGAAGCCGACGCCCGGACACAGCACGATGCCGGACCGTTGCGCCTTCTCGTGCACGCTCGCGGCCAATTCGAAGACGTCGATCTCGCCAGTGATGTCCAGATAATGGACATGCGTGGCGAGACAGCCTTGCATCATCGACGCCGCGGTGTGCGAGAACGGACCGGCGCAATGAAGGACGGCGGCAACTTGTGAGAGCGTCGAACACAACGCGGTGTGATCCGCGAGATCGAACACTGCGCTGGGACAGTCGAGCTCGGCGGCGAGCCTGGCGATTTTTTGTTTGGAGCGACCGGCGAGCACGGGCTTCATGCCGCGGGCGACCGCTTCACGCGCGATCAGTTCGCCGGTGTAGCCATTGGCACCGTAGAGCAGCCAGGGAGTCGACGTCGACATGAAACCCTCTAACAGCGTCCGTGACGAGGGCCTTGGCTCATGAGCCAGTCGGCTGGGTGGCGAATTCCACCCGATTGTTCTGGGCGGCGATTCGATTCCACTCGCCCGCGGTCACGCGAGCGAGCTGATCCGCGGTCGGATAGGGCACGCTCGGGCGGCGGCCTTCATGCGCGACTTCGACGATCAAGCCGCCATCCGGGCGCAGCGAAGACACCAGGTTGGCGAACGCGAGCGATTGACGCTGCGCGCTCGGCAGGCTGTCCTCGAAGGGGTTGCCGACCAGGTCGCAACGCTTCACCGGCAGGTCATCGCTCGCCATGGAATAGCCTTCGATGCCGTTGCCGGTGAGACAGAACTCGCCGACGAAGGTCGCGATCTTCACTTTGCCTTTGAAGCCGTTGGCGCGCAGCTGGGCCAGCATGTCGCGCAGCCGTTCCAGCCGCGCACCGGACAGGGGCGCTTCGCCATAAGGCACGGCCTCGGCAGTCACATTGTCGGGCTTGTCCGCAGCGGCGACGGCCAGCTGACCGGATTGGATGCTCGTCTGCAGCGTGGTCAGCTGCGCCTGCTGACCGTCGATGGTCGATTGCAGCGTGGTCACCGCGCTGCGCAGCGCCTTCGAGGTCTCGAGCTCTTTGGTATAGAACAGCGCCAGCACGAGCGTCGGGATCAGCGCGACGGCCCCGACCCCCGCCACCAACGGCCAGCGGCTTTGCCGCACGACGATGGTCTGGGTCTGCATTTCGGCCGGCTGCGGCGGCTGCTCGGGAGTGGTGATCGCAGTGGCGGAAGGGGCGGTCGCCGGCCTGCTCTCGGGAGCGATGCGACGCGCGAATGCCTCCAGGCTGGCCATTACGAAGCGCCGCATCTCCGCGTTTTGCTCCTTGAGCAGCGGCGCCACGGCATTGCGAATCATGGTCTCGACATCGCCGCCTGCAGGGCGGGCCGGCTCCACCTGCACGGCTGTCGAATTTTCCTGATGCTCGACCGGCGCCACCGGGCGCGCCTCGCGGCGTTCCGGCAGCAATCGCAGCTGGTACAGCACCCGCGACACGTCGGAATGCTTCACCGTCTTCGGCAGCACGCCAACCGCGCCGAGCGCACGGGCCTGGCTGACGTACAGCTCTCCTTCCTGCGAGGTGTACATGACTACGGGAATGGTGGCCGTTTCCGGATTGCCCTTGATGGCCTGGATCGCCTGGAAGCCATCCATGCCGGGCATGAGGTGATCCATGAAGATCACGTCCGGACGGGCCTGGCGCAGGAATTCCAGGGCGGCCTCGGCCGACTCGGAGGAATCCACTTCCAGACCATAGCCTTCCAGCATGCGGCTCAAAATGACGCGAGCGGAACGCGAATCGTCGACGATCAGGGCGCGCTTGCTCATGAGGAAGCGGGTGAGTGGGTAGTTAGTTCAAGGTGTGTAGGTTAAGCGTAGGGCGCGACAGCTCCAAGAGCTTCGCAGCTTCTTAATGGCCGGTTGAGGAGTATGCTGGGGCTAAATCTCCGGTTGAGCGACGTAAGACGGCCACCACAGCCGTGGTCGTGGAGGTGACACCCCCATGACGACCTCAGGGGCAAGCGCCGGGGCGCATTCGACCTCGGACATTCGCAACATCGCGCTGGTCGGCCAGGCCGGCTCGGGTAAAACCCTGCTGACCGAGAGCCTGCTGCTGGAGGCTGGCGTCATCCGCAGCCGCGGCAGCCTGGAGCGCGGCACCACCGTTTGTGACTTCGATCCGCAGGAAAAACAGCTGCGCCACTCCCTGGACTCGACGCTGGTGCATTTCCCGGTCTCCGACTGTCACATTCAACTGTTCGACACACCGGGCTACCCGGATTTCGCCGGCCGTGCGCTGACGGTGCTGGAAGCGGTCGAAACCGCCGCGGTGGTGGTCAGCGCCGTGAACGGGGTCGAGCCGATCACCCAGCGGATGATGGATTTCGCCCGCGATCGCGAGCTGTGCCGGCTGGTCATCATCAACAAGATCGACGCCAAGGATGCGCAGCCGGAAGCGGTGCTGGCGCAGCTGCGAGAGCTGTTCGGGCGCGAATGTCTGCCGCTGAACCTGCCCGCCCAGGGCGGCAACGCGGTGGTGGACTGCTTCTTCGACCCCGGCCCCGATGCCATCCAGCCGCCGGACTTTTCGTCGGTGGAGAGCGCGCACACCGAGATCATCGACCAGGTGGTCGAGGTCGACGAGGACCTGATGGCGCTGTATCTGGAACAGGGCGAGGAATTGTCCCCGGAGCAGCTGCACGACCCTTTTGAGCGCGCCCTGCGCGAGGGGCACCTCGTGCCGGTTTGTTTCACCTCGGCCGAGACCGGGGTCGGCATCAAAGAACTGCTGAAGATTTTCGCGCGCCTCATGCCCAATCCCCTGGAGGGCAATCCGCCGCCCTTTCTACGGGGCGAAGGCCCGCAGGCCGTGCGCGTCAAGGTCCGGCCGGATCCGAATGCGCATGTGATCGCGCACGTCTTCAAAGTGAACATCGACCCGTTCGTCGGCCGGCTCGGCATCTTTCGCGTTCATCAAGGCACGGTGCGCTCGGGCGCGCAGCTGTTCATCGGCGACGCGCGCAAGCCGTTCAAGATCGCGCATTTGTATCGTCTGCAAGGCAAGGATCACGTCGAGGTCCCCCAGGCCATTCCTGGCGACATCTGCGCCGTGCCGAAAGTCGAAGAGATGCAGTTCGACGCTGTGCTGCATGACTCGCACGACGAGGATCACTATCACCTGAAATCCATCACCCTGCCGCCGGCGATGGCGGGCATCGCCATCGAGCCCGAGCGTCGCGGCGAGGAACAGAAGTTGTCGGATGCGCTGCATAAGCTCGTTGCCGAAGATCCGGGTGTGCGCATCGAGCATCAGGCGGGCATGAATGAAACCGTGCTGTACGGCATGGGCGATCTGCATCTGCGCGTGCTGCTCGATCGCATGAAGGAACGCTATGGCGTGGGTTGCAAGACCAAGTCGCCGAGCATTCCTTATCGCGAAACCATCACGCGGCCGGCGGAAGGTCATCATCGACACAAGAAACAAACCGGCGGCGCGGGACAGTTCGGCGAAGTGTATTTGCGCGTCGAGCCGTTGCCGCGGGGCGAGGGCTTCGAGTTCGTCGACGAGGTCGTGGGCGGCGTCATTCCATCGCAATACATTCCGGCGGTGGAGAAAGGGGTGCGCCAGGCCTTGAGTGAAGGCGCGGTCGCGGGCTTTCCGCTGCAAGACATTCGCGTGATCGTTCACGATGGCAAGCATCATCCGGTGGATTCGAAGGAGGTGGCCTTCATCGCCGCCGGCCGTCGCGCGTTTCTGAATGCAGTCGAGGAGGCGGCGCCGATCGTGCTCGAGCCGCTGGTGCGCATCGAAGTCACGTCGCCGAGCACGGCGACCGGAGATATCACTGGCGATCTCGCGACTCGTCGCGGTCGTGTGAGCGGCAGCCAGTCGCTGGCGAATCAGCGTACGCGCATCAGTGCACTGGTGCCGCTTGCCGAAATCAACGATTACCAGTCACGTATCAAATCCCTCACCGGCGGCGAAGGTGCGTACACCATGGAGCTGAGCCATTACGATCCGGTGCCCCCGCGCAAACAACAGGAGCTCGCGCAAGCCTTCAAGCGTGCGGCGGAGAGCTGAGCTCTCCGGGCCGCAACATTTCAGGATTTCGAACCCGTCGGCGGGGCGGGTTGAAACTCTCAGGCGGGCTTTCTGAATCGATACATCACCTGGTCCGTCTTGTGGCGGACCGCCGGGTCGAACACCGGCTTGGTGTGATCGTCCTCGGCATTGGCGAATGCCTTGCTTTCGGCGTCGAAGGTCAGGCCCGCGGCTTCGAAGTCACGTTTGATGATGGCGGGGTCGATGCGATGAAGTGCGTCGACGCTGGTGGCTGGATCGGCGCCCGCGGCAGCGGCGTGATCCAACACGACCACCGTCGCGCCCGGCTTCAACGCCGGAACCAGTCTGGCGAGCGCCTGCGCCGGATCGGTGTTCGGCCACGAGCCGTCCTTCGCTTTCCAATGCAGGTCGTGATACGACATCACGAACAGGGCCGCGTCGAGAGAATTCGGCTCGAACGGCGCCTCCTCGGGCGGCGTGGTGAGCTGCACGACGTTTGTCAGGCGGTCGTCGCCATAGCGCTGCTGGGGTTTCTCGCCCGAGAACTTCAGATATTCGGGATTGTTATAAGCGATCACCCGGCCGTCCGGGCCGACCACGCGCGCCAGCAGTTCGGTGTAGTAGCCGCCGGCGGACAAATAATCGACCACTTCCATCCCGGGCTTCACTTGGAGGAACGTCAGCACCTCGCTCGGCCTGCGCCATGAGTCTTCATCGGCATCGCCGGGCAGGCGATCGATGCTGCCGATGGACGCATGAATCGCGGCCTTGTCTTCGGCCGACAGCTCGGAGCTGGTCGCAGCGGGCGCCGCTTGCTCGGCAGGAGGTTGTTCGGGTGGCGGCGCTTTCTTGCAGCCCGCGACGGTCAGCAATGCAACGCAGAGGGCCAGCAGCAGGGCGCGACTCATGGAAGCTCCTTTGAATGTTTTCATCAGCTTTGGATCATCGCTTCGAGCCGTTGTGCCAGTTGGTTCAGCTCGCGTTGCAGATGGCTGCGTTGCTCCGGAGTCAGTGAGGCGTCGAGGGCGCCCAGGACCACGAGCGATTGCTCACGGTTCTGCGCGGCCTTGGTCTGGTAAGCGCCAGTCCACTGGCTGTCCGGCGTGCGCAACAGCGCGAGAATACGCTCCTCGACTGCGGCCGGCGACTGACCTGCGGTGAAGCGTTCGCGGAGCGCGCCGAACATCGCCTTGCGCCAGCGCGCCTGACTTTCGAGCCAGTCCGATGGGGTGGAGTCGAACCCTTTGCTGTGCTCGGCGATCAGCTGGCGCTGTTCCGGGGTGATCGAGCCGGTCCAGCGCTTCAGTTGTTTCTCGATGTCTTTGGCGCGCTTCTCGTGCCACTTGCCGTCGGCGAGCGCTTTGAGATCTTTCTCGTTGCGCTCGCGGGATTTTTCGGCGAGGTTGGCTTCGAATTCGCTGAGTTGCTCGGGTGACAGGCTCATCAGCAGCCGCGCGGCGTCCGGTGCGGCCTGTTCGACCAGGCGCGAGCCGAACCGTTCCACCTGTGCTTCGATGCCTTTATACGTTGCAGCGTTGCCCGGTTGGGCGGCGGTTTCGGCCAGCTCGCGCAGAAACTTTGCATAACGTGCGAGCTCGGAGCTGCGATGCCATTGCAGCGTGCTCTCCAGCCACGAGCGCAGATCGCTGCGCTGGCTCTTGTCGAGCGACACCAGTTCCTGGATGTACCAAGCGGCCAGCGTGTCCAGCCGGTTGTAGAAGAAGTTGGTGCAGGCGGAGACGCCGAGCGTCACCGCAAGCATCAACAACGATATTCGTGCACGAGCGGGAGACGCGGCGGTGCGGGTCATCCTGTCATTTGTGAACGACGGCCGTCGAAGCGCGGCACACCAGACGATACCCCAACCGCATGGATTGTGGAGCGCTGCCTGTTTGTAGCATTTGCAGGAGCAGGTTGGTCGCGGTGTATGCCAGGTCGTAAGTGGGCTGATGCACGGTCGTGAGCCGTGGCCAAACGGTTTTGGCGATGTAGGTGTCGTCGAACCCCGCCACGGACAGGCGTTCAGGAACATTGATGCCCAGCTCGTGCGCGGCCATCAGCACGCCCGCGGCCATGTCGTCGTTGCTCGCAAAGATGGCGGTGGGCGCATCCGGCTGCGTGAGCAATTCCTTGGCCGCGTCCATGCCGGACTCGAACACGAAATAACCCTGGCGCACGAAACGATCCTGATAATCGATGCCATGCGCAGCGAGCGCCGCTTTGTAACCGAGCAAGCGCTGGCCGCTGGCGAAATGATCCGGATGACCGATGATGAAACCGATGCGGCGGTGACCGAGCCCGATCAGATATTCGGTCATCTCGCGCGCCGCGCCGGCATCGTCCATATCCACGTACGGCGTTTGATGTGGGACATCGTTCGGGGCGACTCGAACGAAGGGCAGGGCGCGTCGATCCAGCGCTCGCATCAGATCCACGGACTCGCTCAGCGGTGCCGTCACGATCAAACCGTCCAGATGGGTCTGGTCGACCAGCCCGAGCACGTCGCGCTCCATCTCCTCGCCGCGGCCCGTGACTTGATGCATGAGCAGTTGGAAGCGGTCCTCACGGCAGCGGGCCATTGCGCCGTGTTGTACGTCGACGATGTAGTTGGCGCTGGGATTTTCGTAGATCAGCCCGATCAGGAACGAGCGCCGGCCCGCCAGGCTGCGCGCCGACAGGCTCGGGTGATAGTTGAGCTTCTTGACGATGGCGAGCACCCGCTGACGGGTTTCCTCGCGCACGTTGGGCTCGTTGTTCAACACCCGCGACACGGTTTTTATGGCGACGCCGGCGGCTTCCGCCACGTCCTGAATTTTCGCCCGGCGGGGCGGTGCTTTGGTCATTGCGGACACTTATAACAAATAACTCATTCGCAGCCGGCGATGTCGTTCAGTCCCGACTCCAGCCGGACGTTGGCGATGCCGAGCTCGAGCTTGCCAGCAGTGGTCAGCAGGAACGGCGCGGTGACATTGCGCAGGTCGGCGCCTTTGCTCTGAAAACAGTGCAACGGCATTTTCAGCTGGCGCCATTCTCCCCCCGGCGCCTGTTTCAGCTGCGCGTCGATGGGCAAGTCTCCACGACAACCCGGTCCGCATTCAATGCCAAGCGTGACTTTGCCGGTCGGCGGCGTGTCGACGCGGTACTCGAACGTGACCGAGAGCTGGCCATTCGCTTCGCGTTGCAGGTCGATTGGGGCGTCGCCCTGCAGAGCCAGGGTGGCCGGACCGCGCCCCGACCACTTCGCCAGCCGNGCATCTTCCTGAGCGGCATGATCCAGGGCGCTGACGGTCAGCGCGTCGTNTTGTGAGTTGCCGCTNGCCGTAGCCAGCACGGTNCTGGCGCCGTCACCAGTGCCCACCGCGAGCTGCCAGCCCGCAGCCGGCCGGCCAGCGGCGAAATAACTATGGGTGGAGGTCTGGCCCGCGGGCGTGGCCGGGACTTCTTCGGAGAGCACCGGAAGATCGGCGGTGTCCTGATAAGTGAGGCCGTAGCCGTAATCGAACAGCGGTGCCTCGGGCGCCCCTTCGGCGTTGAGTTTCAGCGGTGTGCGCGGCCACGCAAACGGCAGCTTGCCTTTGAAATCGTGGTTCACCGAGCCATCCTTCCTGGTGAACAACACATCGGCGATGCCGCCGCCTTCCGAGCCGGGCAGCCATGCCGCGACAAACGCATCGGACGCATTCAAATGCGGATTCACCCACATCGGGCGGCCCGACAGGAACACCGCGACCACCGGGATCTGCTCGGCGCGCAGTTTCTTCAGCAGATCGAGATCCTTGGTGTCGCCAGGCTTGTATTGCAGAGTCGCTATGTCGCCCTGGAATTCCGCATACGGCTCCTCGCCGAACACGACCACGGCAACATCGGGCTTGCGCGTATAGCTGCCGTCCACGCTCAGCGTTGCCTGGCCGCCGCCCGCCGTGACCGCGGATCGGATGCCGGCAAAGATGGATTCCGCCTTGGGGAATTGTTTGTTGGTGATGCCGGTGCCTTGCCAGGTCAGGGTCCAGCCGCCGTTCTGCTTCGGCAGATTGTCCGCGCCGTCGCCTGCCACCAGCACTTTCATGCTGGGCTTGAGCGGCAGCACCTTGTTGGCGTTCTTCAGCAGCACCAGCGATTCGCGCACGGCTTGTCTGGCGACCGCGCGATGCTCGGGTGCGCCCAGCAGCTCGAACTTGCCGCCGGGCGGACGGCTCGACGGCTTGCCCGCTTCGAACAGGCCGGCACGCAGCTTGACCAGAAGAATGCGGCGAACGGCATCGTCGAGCCGTGCCATCGGGATCTCGCCGGCGCGGACCTGCGCCAACGTATTCTCGTAGAGTGCTTTCCAGCTGTCGGGCGCCATGAACATATCCAGGCCGGCATTGATGGCGGCGGGGCAGCTCACGGTCGTGCACCCCTCGACCTGGCCGTGCGCGTTCCAATCGCCGACCACGAAACCGTCGAAGCCCATACGCTCCTTGAGCACATCGGTCAGCAGGCCTTCGTGACCGGTGATCTTCTTGCCCTGCCAGCTGGAGAACGAGGCCATCACGACCTGCACGCCGGCGCCGATCGCCGCGACATAGCCGGGCGCATGCACATCGCGCAGCTGCTCTTCGGTGATGCGGGCGTCGCCCTGATCGCGGCCTTCGAACGTTCCGCCGTCGGCGAGGAAATGTTTGGCCGTTGCGATGACGTGATTGCCCCTGAGGAAGTCCGGTTTGCCGGGGTCGCCCTGCAATCCCAACACGATGGCGTGCGCGTACTCGCGGACCAGCGTCGGATTCTCCGAGTACGACTCGTAAGCCCGGCCCCAGCGCACGTCCTGCGCGACGGCGATGGTCGGCGCGAAGGTCCACTCCTGGCCGGTGACGCGCAGCTCGGTCGCGGTGATCGCGCCGATCTTGCGCATCAGGTCGGCATTGCGAGTCGCGCCGAGCGCGACGTTATGCGGGAACAACGTCGCGCCAATGATGTTGTTGTGGCCATGGACCGCATCGACACCCCACATGATCGGAATGGCATGTTTGCCGTCGCTCGTGTCCATCGATGCTTCGTAGAATGCGTCGGCCGCGGCGAGCCAGACCTTCGGCGGCGCGAGGTCATCGCCGCCGGGCGCCGAGTTGCCACCATTGAGCACCGAGCCGAGTCGATACTTGCGCACGTCCTCGGCGGTGACGCTGCCGACGTCCGCTTGAATGATCTGCCCGACCTTCTCCTCGACGCTGAGCGAGCTCAGCAAGTCGTTCAGGCGCGGTTCGAGCGCGGTGTCATCCAATGCGGGCAGCGAAACTTGAGGCCAGATTTCCGGATGCACATTGGATGCGGTGGTGATGCGACTGGGTTGAGTCTCGCCGGTCGTTGCTTCCTGCTTCGAGCATCCCGCCACAGTCACGGCCGCCAGTGTTGCCACCATGGCGCCGCGAAGCCCGGCGCGCGCGCATGCTTCGATCATTGTTCGCCCCCGTTGGATCGCTGTTCTGGCCGAACAGAATTCCATAGCCGTGACAACGTTGTCAATTTGTCTGTGCACGAATTCGCCCGGGGCCAAGCTTGGCGAGCCCGAGCGGGCTCGTCATCATGCCGCGGATGACGAGCGTCCCCGGCTTACAACAATCGCAGCGACCGACACGCGTTCGTGCTCGCTATCCAGCTGCGATAGCCGTGGTGATCGGTGGCGTCGTGCTCGCAACAGCCGTGCGCGCGGTGGACGACATGACCTTGCATATCGAGCGCGTCGACGGTGACGGCTGGAGCGCGAGCGACGTGATCGTGGATCTGGGATTACCCGAGAACAATGCGCTGGTCCGCGCGCGAGTCGGCAAGCTGAACGTGACCGCGCTGTCGCAAACGCTCACCGACGTTCGCATCGAGTGTCCGTCGCTGGATCTGAGCGGCGACGTCATTGCGTGTCCCAAAGCGAGGGTGCTCGCCGATTGGCCGGCGTTGGGCAAACAATCGCTCGATGCAAACTTGAAATACGGACGTGCAGACGGGTCTCTCGATGTGGCGATCCAAGGGTTGCGTGTCGGTGACGGCCGCGTCGCCTTGCAGGCAGCGCTCCGCGATTCAGGCTGGAATGCAACAGCTCGTCTGCAGCGAGTGCCCATCGATCGAGTGATGAAGCTCGCCACCGATCTCAAAGCTCCTCTGCCCGCGGGGCTCGCTGCGACCGGGCTCATCGATCTCGAGATCTCGGCGCGCGGCAAGGAAACAAACGTGAGCGAGGCCAGGATCACTGGCTCCCTATTGGAACTGACGGCCAACAATGAGGATGGCAGTCTGGCCAGCGACAAATTGTCGCTGCAGGTTGCGGCGAGCGTGCAGGGCTCGGCACAGCAGTGGACGTTCGATGTAGCGGTCAAATCGTCACAAGGACAAGCGTTCGCGCAGCCGATTTTTCTCGACCTGTCGGCGCATGCGATCTCGCTGCAAACGCAGGGCAAACTGACCGATGGCAAGTCGCTGACGCTGGATCGCTTCACGCTGGATCACGCGGATGTCGCGCAGGCATCCGGCAGCGGCCGAATGCAGCTGGATCTGGAACAGCCCGTGCGTGATATCGACGTCGAGCTGACAGCCCTGCAGTTCCCCGGCGCGTACGAGAGCTACTTGCAGCCGCTGCTCCTGGATACGAATTTCAAATCGATGCAGACCGCCGGCAGCATCGGCGGCAAGCTGTCGATGAGCGACGGCGAGCCGCGTCGCATCGACTTGAGCTTCAACGATGTCACCGTCGATGACGGCGCCGGCAATTTGAATCTTTCCACGCTGAGCGGCCATTGGCACTGGCTTGGGGAGGAGCGCAGCAACGACTCTGAAGACGACGATGCGCCGGTCAGCCGCACGCTGCAGGTCGCGCCATCGCAATTGAGGTGGCAGGGCGGAGCGCTGCTCGGGCTCGATCTGGGCCCGAGCGAATTGAACTTCACCACGCAAGGGCGACAGTTCCGGCTCACGCAGCCCGTGAGCATTCCGCTGTTGGACGGCGCCATCGATCTGGAAACGTTCCGCGTCCGCAATGCCGGCCTGCCTTCGGTGGCGTTCCTGGTCGACGCGACGCTGCGGCCGGTCAGCGTGCAGAAGCTGTGCAAAGCGTTCGGCTGGCCGGAGTTCGGCGGGAGCATTGGTGGTGCGATTTCGAAGCTGCGCATGCGCGAAGGCATCGTCACGCTCGGCACCACGCTGCACGCGCAGGTATTCAACGGCGAAGTCACGATCAGCGATTTGCGGCTGGAGCAGCCGTTCGGCCAGTGGCCGCGCTTCTATTCGAACATTGCGCTCGACGACCTGGATCTCGAGCCGATGACCAGCGCCTTCTCTTTCGGGCGCATCACCGGCCGGCTGTCGGGGGCCATCAACGGGCTGCAGCTGTTCAACTGGACGCCAATCGCATTCGACGCGCAGCTCTACACGCCACGCGACGATCGATCCCGCCATCGCATCAGCCAGCGCGCGGTGGAGAACATCGGCAGTATCGGCGGCGGCGGTGCCGGCGTGACCGCGGCGTTGTCGAGCGGGTTCCTGCGCTTCTTCGACGACTTCAACTATGACCGGCTGGGGATTTCCTGCCGCTTGCACAACGAAGTGTGTGTCATGGATGGCGTGGCGCCGGCGGCCAACGGCAATTACTACCTGGTGAAGGGCCGGGGCCTGCCGCGCATCGATGTGATCGGCAGCTCCCGCCGCGTCGACTGGCCGCGCCTGGTGGAGCAATTGCTGGCGGCGACCCAGTCCGGAGGGCCGGTCCTGCAATGAGCGCGTGTCGCTTTGCCAACGCTGATTGACGGCTTGCGCGCCGCCGACTGTAATCGCGTTCGAGTCCCAAGGAGCTTCTGATGCGTTCCGTCTCTTACAAAGTTGCCACGTTGTTGTGCCTGGTCTCCTGCCTGATGGTGGCCGCGTGCGTCACCATCAATGTTTATTTTCCGGCCGCGGCGGCCGAGAAGGCGGCCGACAAGATCATCGATGACGTGTGGGGATCGAGCGGCCAGCCGGCCCGGAAGGAGGACCAGCGCTCGGCGCTGCCCGTTCCGTCGGGCGACATGCTGCTGGCAGCCGCGCATTCCGTATTGAATCTGCTGGTGCCCGCCGCGGAGGCGGCGCAGGCCGACCTGAACGTGGCCACGCCGGCAGTCCGGCAGCTGACCCAATCGATGGAAGAGCGCCATGCGCGGCTGAAGAAGTACTACGACTCCGGCGCCATCGGCCTGACCCGCGACGGCCTGGTGGAAGTGCGCGATCAGAATCTGGTGCCGCTGGCGGAGCGCAATACCACGCGCAAGCTGGTGGCCGACGAGAATGCCGATCGCGCCAACCTGTACCGCGAGATCGCGACCGCCAACGGCCATCCGGAATGGGAGGCGGACATCCGCACCACCTTCGCCGAGCGCTGGGCCAGCAAGGCCGCGCCGGGCTGGTACTACCAGGACAAGGACGGTAACTGGAAACAGAAATAGCCGCCAAAAAAAAGCCCCGCATGCGCGGGGCTTTTCGTTTCCGAGTCGACGAGTCTTCGAGTTGTTTGGTGGCGCCGGCTAAATCTGGAAACGTCGCTGTTGTCGCTCAACCCTTCTAGCTCTCGCCTCGCCTGGTTATTACCAGGACGGAAGGCTGCGCGTCCCTGTCGCTTGTGATTCGATCCCACTCCCCTCGCGGTGCCATCCCCGCTTCTCTGCCACTTCGCTGCTCCGTTCCAGAACAGCGCTGGACCTGTCTCAGCAAGCCACATGCCGTACGGCGTGCGGTGCGTGCTGGGACAGGAACTTAGTCCTAATCGTCGCGCTAGCGCAACTACTATTTGGGGGCGGCCGCGGGATGGGTTGTAAGGAATTTCGACGCTCTGCACCATCGTAGCCGGCAGCCTACGCGCAGAGCTTGGGTTAAGTCCTTGGAATCTCCAGGGTGATGCTGACGCCGCGCTCTCCGGGGAGGTTCGTTGCGGTGACGCCACTACCGTGGAAGTCGGCGATCAGGCGCACGATGTACAGGCCGAGGCCGAGATGGGGTTTGCCGTCCGAGCTGCCGCGGCTGCTGACCAGCGATTCGAACAACCGGCCGTTCAGGTGGGGCGGCAGTGGCGGGCCTTCGTTGCTGACGCTCAGTCGGTACTCGCGCGGCCCGACCTCCAGCGCGAGAGAGATCTGCTTGCCGGCGGGCGTGAAGTCGCTGGCGTTGTCCATCAGCTTGTCGAGCAGCTGCGCGATCAAGTCGGGCGAACCGTCGATCATGCACGATTCGTCAGGCACCTGGGTCTCGATCCGATGCTGCGCGAACGTCTGGCGGTATGCCTGGCCCATGTTGCGCACCAGCTCGCTCAAATCGAAGCGCACGCGATCGGTGTGCTCGATGCTTTGCTCGACGCGAGTTGCCTCGCTCAGCGCCGTAAGGATCGCGTGCATGCGGCTGGTGCCGCTGCGAGCGCGATCCACATAGCTCTGCGCATTCGGCGGCAAGGTTTCTTCGGAGACGAGGTTGTCCAGCGAAGAGCTGACAATGGTCAAGGGCGTACGCAGCTCGTGTGACAGCTTGGTGCCGAGCGTCTGCAAATAGATCGTGTACTCCTTCACGCGCCCGAGCAGCGTGTCATAACTGCGAGCGAGGGCGCCGAGCTCGTCTCTCGCGTCTGTGCCCGGGATGCTGTGCTCGATGCGACCTTCCGCCGTCAGCGCCGTTCTGGCGGCTCGACTCAGTCGACGAATGCGATGCGAGAGTCGCGCGGCGAATACCAGGGTTACGATGACCGAGAACAACGTCGCGACCAATGTGAGATTCAGCAAACGAGTGAGCGCCAGCTCGCGGACCAGCACGAGTTGCTCGCCCGGCTGTTCGACCACCAGCGCGCCCAGCAGCTCATCGCCATACCGCACCGGCACGGCGGCCCGCACCAGGGAAGGCTCACCGCCCGCCTGATCGAACCAGATGGCGGCGTTCTTGCCCACGCGCGCTTCATCGACCGGCGCGCCCCACATTCCGTACGGCAAGCCATAAGGCTGAGGTTTTACCGAGCTGCTCGGAAACAAGCCGCGATAGACCGAGCGCATGAAGCCGTACTCGTTCGTTTGCAGTCCGGGATAGGTCGACGACGCATTGACAGTGACCGCACCTGCGCGCGCCAGTAACCAGCCATTCACATCCACGACCGACACGCGAACGCCCGCGGGCGCGTATTGTTCGAGTCGCTGCTTCAGTGCTTCCGATCCGGTGTGGACCCACGCGAGCCCGCGCGTGCCAGCGATGGTCGCGTTGTCTCTGTCGAGCGCGTATACGGCCAGCTGCGTGCCGAATAAGTTCTGCGGTCCACGCAGCTCGACAGCGTATCCACTCGATGTTTCACGCCAGACGCCGGTGATGTATGGCATGTCTTCGGAGTGCGGGCGCCAGGGAGAGCCGATCTCGGAAGGCCGCACGATGATGGGCCCCGGTGCCAATGCGCTGATGGACCACGCGCGCTCGCGACCGAATTCGTCGCGCGTGAGAATGATCAAGCGGTCGGCGCCGCGCTCCGGGACGGTGTCATTGCCGGTCGGGGTTTCATAGGCCCGGCGTGTCGTTTTGACTTCCGCGTAGATGTGCAGGGAGCGACCATGCACGCCGAGCCGCAACAGCGGCGCGTTCGGCTGGGTGGGTCCGAAGCCGGGCACGGGACGGGTCGGGTCCGGCCATTCATCCGCGAAACCATCGATGAGCGGCTCAGTCAGCAGCAGCGGAGCAAACAAATCGCCGCGGTCTGGATCGAATGCGTCGCGCAGGTCGCCGGTGCGATAGAGCAGTTCAGGCTCGCTCGCCACCACGCGGCCGAGCACATCGGCGGTCGTCAGCAGCGCCGCTTCCTGGCCACTACGCAGCGTGTTTTCCATCTGCTGCGCATATTTCCAGCCGGCCCACGGCAGGATCAGCGTCAGCAGACTGAGCAGCAGCAGCTTGGTACGAAGAGACATCCGAAAGTCGCGTCAGGCTTCCTTCCAGCGATACCCCATGCCGTACATGGTCTCGATATTGTCGAACGTGGGATCGATCGCCTGGAACTTGCGCCGGATGCGTTTGATGTGCGAGGTGATGGTGTTGTCGTCGAGCACCACGTTGGCGGCATCCATCAGCTGCTGCCGGTTCTTCACGTGGCCGGGATTCTTGGCCAATGCATGCACGATCCAGAACTCGGTGAGCGTCAGACCGAGCGGCTGATCGTTCCAGGTCGCGTGCAGGCGCGCGGCGTCGATCATCAGCGAGCCCCGCGAAATCACTTGATCGCGATTGGAGGGCTGAGTCAGCGCCTCGATGCGGCGGAACAGGGCGGTGACGCGCGCGATCAAGTGCGTCAGCGACAGATCCTTGGTCAGATAATCGTCGGCGCCCAGGCGCAGGCCGGAGACGGCGTCGAGCTCGCTGTCCCGAGCGGTCAGAAAGATGATCGGCAGCTCCGCCGACATCGAGCGCAACTCGCGACATAACTCGAAGCCGCCTTCGGGTTCTTCCTTCAGGCCGACGTCGATGACCGCCAGGTCCGGCAAGCGGGCGCGGAATGCCTCGATGGCCTCCTTGCGCGAGCCGTAGGTGCGCACGGAATAGCCATTCCGCTGAAAGGCGGCGGCATAGTTGTCGCGGATTGCGGGTTCGTCTTCGACGATGGCAATGACTTTCTTCATGGGGTGCAGTGTACCGCCGCCCGGTTCCCGGGGCTCCCTGGCCATAATTAATCACAATCTGCCCGCGGCTCGCCCCCTGACAGCGATCATGCGTCCGCCCTATGGAGCGGTAATAGCCCCAACGCCGAACGTCACCGGCGTCGGAGAACCGCCATGATCGACCGACAGCTTCCCGCCAACCCCCGCGTTCGCGCCGGCTCCTTGCCGCAGCAGCCTGCGACCGAACAGCCCCGCCATTGGATGCAGGACCGCGCGCCCAGCTTCAAGTCGCTGGCCCGCGATCGTCAGCGCCGCGAGCACGTCTGGGCGTGGCTGTCACTGGTGGTGTTGATCATTTGCTGGGATGCTTCGTCGCGCCTTGGCGAACACACGTCGCCTCCCCGCGCTCGTATCGCACATGCAGTGGACGAAGAAGCATTCTTCGCGCCGACGGTGTCGTTCAGTGTGAATTTGTGAACTTCGCAAGCGATGCGGCGCTCAGTGATCGAGCGCCGCGACGCGCAGCCGAAGTGCCGGCGGCCTCATTCTCCTTGCAAGGTTTGCGCGTCCGGCACGAGGAAACGACCCTGCAGCTGCAACAGCTCACGGCGATGCAGATCGGCGAGCCGCGCAAGTTTCTGTTCCCCGCGCGCGGTCAAATACACATGCACCAGGCGGCGGTCCTCGCTGCTCGGCCGGCGTTCCACCAATCCTGCCGCTTCCGAGCGCGTCACCAGTGCCACCACGCCGTGATGCTTGGCTTGCAAGCGCTCGGCCAGTTCGGTGACCGAGGCATGCTCGCGTCCCGGAAAGCCTTTCACATGTAGCAGCAGCTGATACTGCAGCGGGGTGATGCCGTGCTGGCGTGTGATCTCCTCGCTATGCCGCAAGTACCTTCGCAGCTCGTAGCGAAAGCTCGCCAGTGCCTCGTACTGGCGCTTGCCGATGCCGCCCCCGTCGCCCTTCTTCGCCATAAGTCGTCCCGCAGCCGAAATCGGGCAACGGTAGCAGCGTGTCCGGCCGCGCTCCAGCGCCGTCGCGCGGCCTCATGCCGGTTGCATATGGCCTTAAAACCAATCGTTAGAAATGTATCACGTTGTGAGGGGTTATCCTGTGCCCCGGTTGTCTCGGGCGGCGGCCCGTCATGGGAGAGTCAATGTCATTGCAAATCGGCGATATCGCTCCGGATTTCCAGGCGCAGACGACGGTGGGGCCGATCCGCTTCCACGAGTGGGTCGGATCGCACTGGAGCGTGCTGTTTTCCCATCCCAAGGATTTCACCCCGGTGTGCACCACCGAGCTCGGCTACACCGAACGACTGCGGCCCGAGTTCGAAAAGCGCGGCGTGCGCGTGCTGGGTCTGTCGGTCGACCCGATCGGCGATCACGAGCGCTGGGCCGACGACATCGAGGCCACGCAGGGCGCGCGTCCGATGTTTCCCATCATCGCGGATCCAGACCGCGCGGTGGCCAATCTCTACGGCATGTTGCATCCGAAGGCGGACACCACGTTCACGGTGCGCTCGGTGTTCATCATCGACCCGGACAAGAAGGTGCGCGCCATGATCACCTATCCGGCCAGCACGGGGCGCAACTTCGACGAAATCCTGCGCGTCATCGATTCGCTGCAGCTCACCGACANGCACAAGGTNGCGACGCCGGTGAACTGGCGCCCCGGAGAGAAGGTGATCATCGCNCCGTCGTTGTCGAATGAGGAGGCTCGCAAGCTGTTCCCCGACGGTTGGGAAGAGCAGCGCCCGTATCTACGGGTGACGAAGCAACCCGCGTGAGCTCGCGTCGAGCTGGAATGCGCCGTACATCATGAGCGAATCCGCTGTCACCAGCCCCGCGGCCGATGCATTTCCATTCGACCGGCCGCTGGCCGAGGAAGTGCGGCGGCTGGTCGGTCGCCTGGATGCCGGACAGCGCGCCTGGCTGAGCGGTTATCTGCTCGGCTCGATTGGAATGAGCGGCGGTGTCGAGGCCGCCGCTGCACCGACTCGCGCGCCGATCGCAACCATTGTGTTCGGCTCGCAGAGCGGCAACTGTGAAGCATTGGCGAAGCGTCTCGATGAGGCGCTCGCGACTGCCGGTGTGACTCGCGTCGTGCTGGACATGCTGGATTGCCGGAAGGCCGATCTGGAACAGGCGCAGCATCTGCTGGTGATCGTCAGCACCCACGGCGAGGGCGATCCGCCCGATCGCGCTCGCCCGCTTTATGACTTGTTGCACGGACGCAAGGCGCCGAAGCTGGCGAATCTGAAATATTCCGTGCTGGCTCTGGGCGATTCCAGTTACGAACGGTTCTGCGAAGTCGGACGGCGCTTCGATGCGCAGCTGGAGAGTCTTGGTGCCCAGCGCCTGCATGAGCGCGTCGAGTGCGATGTGGATTTCAACGAAAGCGCCACTCGTTGGATCGAGACGATCACGTCCCGGCTGGTTGACGTGCAGGGCGAGCGCGCCCGAGTGGTTGCTCCTGCTCGCCCGAGCGCAACCATCGCCACCGCCTACACCAGAAAGAATCCATGGCAGGCGCCGGTCCTGACAAATATTCGTCTGACGGGGCGTGCGTCGAGCAAGGACGTTCGACACATCGAGTTCTCGATCGAAGATGCCGGCATCCATTATGAAGTGGGCGATGCGCTCGGCGTCGTGCCTCGCAATCAGGCTTCGGAAGTGGATGCGCTACTCGAGCTGCTGCCGTTCGACGCCGAAAGCGCCGTCGAGGTCGGTGGTGCCAGCGCCTCCTTGCGTACGGCGCTGACGGATCATCTGGATATCGGGCCGCTGAATCGCCGCATGATCGAGCGCTACGCCGCGCTTACCAACCATCCCGTCCTGTCGAGCCTGGGTGGGGGCGATGCGCGCGCGCCGCTCGAAACATTGCTGCGCGGCTATCACCTGATCGATTTGATCGCCGATCATCCGCCGCGGGAGATCGATGCTGCGCAGTTCGTCCAGCTGTTGCGGCCGTTGGCGCCACGGTTGTATTCGATCTCATCCAGTCCGCATGCAACGCCCGATGAGGTGCATCTCACGGTACGTATCGTGACTTACGAATCGCGCGGTCGTGCGCGTGGCGGTGTCGTTTCGACGGCGCTCGCTCTTGCCACGGATGTGCAAGCGCGCGTGGCCGTCTATCCACATCGCAATCCGGCGTTTCGTCTACCTGCCGATCCCGATGCACCCATCGTCATGATCGGTCCGGGCACGGGCGTCGCACCGTTTCGGGCCTTCGTTGCCGAGCGCGAGGCACTCGGCGCTCGCGGCAGAAACTGGTTGCTGTTCGGGGACCGGACGCTGCGCGACGACTTTCTATATCAGACCGAGTGGTTGGACTGGCGCAAGCGAGGTGCCTTGCATCGGCTCGACGTGGCGTTCTCCCGCGACGGCAGCGAAAAAATCTATGTTCAGCACCGCCTGCGCGAGTACGGTGCGACGCTGTATCAATGGTTGCAGGAGGGCGCGCATGTTTACGTCTGCGGCGATGCGCAGCAGATGGCGCCCGATGTGGATGCGGCGATACGTCAGGTGGTGCGCAGTCATGGCTCGCTGAGCGAGGAGCAGGTCGAGGAATACATGCTGAATCTGCAGCGAGAGCGGCGCTACCAACGGGATGTCTACTGATGGATGGAGCTCGCCACAACGATCTTTCGACGCCGGTCGAGCAATTGCATTCGAACGAGCAGCTGAAGCTTCGTAGCCGCTACTTGCGAGGCACGCTCGAGCAAAGCCTGGTCGATCCGGTGACCAGCAGCATTGCGGCCGACGATGCGCTGCTGACCAAGTTCTTCGGCGTCTATCAGCAGGACGATCGCGATCAGCGGGAGGAGCGTCGCCTGGCGCGCCTGGAACCAGCGTATCAATTCATGGTGCGCGTGCGGCTGCCCGGCGGGGTTTGCAGGGCCGAGCAATGGCTGGCATTGGATGCCCAGGCACGCGCCACCGCCAATGGGCAGTTGCGCTTGACGACTCGCCAGACCTTTCAGTTTCACGGCGTGCTGAAGCACAACCTGACGAAGCACATCCAAGGGATCGCGGCCGCGGGACTCGACACCATCGCCGCTTGCGGAGACGACAACCGCAACGTGATCTGTACCGCCAATCCACTGTTCTCGCGCGCACACGCGGAGGCAAGTGCGACTGCGCGGATGTTGAGCGAACGCCTGATGCCGCGTACCGGTGCTTATCGAGAGTTGCTGTTACAACAGCCGCCGCTCGAACCGACGCCGCAGAACGAAGAGCCGTTGTACGGACCCACCTATCTGCCGCGCAAGTTCAAGATCGCGATCGCCGTTCCGCCGCGCAATGACGTCGATATCTATGCGCACGATCTCGGGTTCGTCGCCATCGTCGAGCGTGGCGTCATCGTCGGGTACAACGTACTGGTGGGCGGCGGCATGGGCATGACCCACAAGGTGCCGGCGACGTTTCCGAGACTGAGCACGCTGGCGGGCTTCTGCAGCGCCGCCGACATTGCCGAAGTGGCCGAACACACGATGTGCATTCAGCGGGATTTTGGCAATCGTCTCGATCGCGCGCACGCCCGTTTCAAGTACACCATCGAAGACCGCGGTATCGAATGGTTCAAGGAGGAACTGGCGCGCCGCCTCGGATGGAAATTGCAACCTGCGCGCGAGTTCGAATTCGAGACCAACGGCGACCGCTCCGGCTGGCACCGAGGCGAGGATGGCCGCTGGCACTGCACGCTGCTCATTCGCAACGGGCGCATCGCGGATCTGCCCGACGCGCCGCTCATGACCACCTTGCGGCAGATCGCACAGCAGGTGCCGGTCGTGTTCGCGTTGACGACCAATCAGAACGTCACATTGGCCGGGATCTCCGACAGCGACCGCTCGCGAGTCGATGAACTGCTCGCCGCGAACGGCTTGGCGAGACTCACAACGGCCGGATCGTTGGAGCACAGCGCGATGGCGTGCGTGGCATTGCCCACGTGCGGGCTGGCGATGGCCGAGAGCGA
>Ga0065721_10003740_pt1 | contig 113199 bp, 100 predicted proteins | sample Mesricmetagenome_FD_59108 | JGI IMG/M metagenome (GOLD analysis project Ga0065721, IMG submission 59108) | Mesophilic microbial community from rice straw/compost enrichment Sample: eDNA_1 v2 (version 2) | ecosystem: Engineered > Solid waste > Grass > Composting > Bioreactor | place: USA...
GCCGTATATGCCTTGGTCGCAATCGTTGCCGAACACGTGCCGAATGCATCAGTCTTAATACTTAGCCTACGCCAGCTCCCACTGATCTCAAGGTGGGGGCTATTTGACGCTTACGGTTGGAGTAGCAACTGGGCCGGCAATGTTACTGTAACCACGCTGAGTCGGGTTGGAGCAACACATGGGTCGATAGAGTCACTGTAACCGCGCTGAGTCGGGTTGGAGCAGCAAATGAGCCGGATGAGTCGCTGTAACCGTGCTGAGTCGGGTTGGAGCAGCAAATGAGCCAGTAGAGTCGCTGTAACCGTGCTGAGTCGGGTTGGAGCAGCAAATGGGCCGGTAGAGTCGCTGTAACGGTGCTGAGTCGGGTTGGAGCAGCAAATGGGCCGGTAGAGTCGCTGTAACCGTGCTGAGTCGGGTTGGAGCAGCAAATGGGCCGGATGAGTCGCTGTAACCGTGCTGAGTCGGGTTGGAGCAGCAAATGGGCCGGTAGAGTCGCTGTAACCGCGCTGAGTCGGGTTGGAGCAGCAAATGGGCCGGTAGAGTCGCTGTAACCGCGCTGAGTCGGGTTGGAGCAGCAAATGAGCTGCCAAAGTTACTGTAACCGTGCTAAGTCGGGTTGGAGCAGCGATGACACAGTCCCTGCCGGGTTCGCCTAATCTTCCTCGTCCGGAGAGTTGACCATGATGCGGGCGACTTGGGTTAATCTGTCGTACAGCATTTCTCTTGCCGGGCCGGCAAGTCCGATCTCGTCCATCGCTTCCCTCATGCAGCGAAGCCATGCTTCCGCTCTTCGCGGAGTAACCGGGAAAGCCATATGCCGCTGCTGCATTCTCGGAGGTCCGTACTGGTCGGAGTAGAGCGGCGGACCTCCCGCGAACTGGGTCAGAAACAGCGTTTGTTTGCGCATGATTTCCTCGACTCCGTCCGGAAACAACGGGGATAGATCGGCGTCCCGGTACACTCTCGGATAGAAAGCCTGCACCAACCGCCGAATCGTCCCTTCCCCTCCGATCCTATCGTACAACGTCTTCGTTTTCTCGGTCTGCATATCCCCCACCCTTTCTCCAAAAGCTATCCCCATCATAAGCTCGGAAATCCCGGCCTGCTGTGACGTCCGTCACGGCAAAAAGGAGCCTTTCGGCTCCTAAATCAAACTAAGTATCTTGGATCGTTCGGGACTTGCGAACCGAGCGGTCAGGCCCCGGCGGCTCGCCGATTGGAGCCGATGTCGCTGAACATGCCCGCATAGTTTTTCACTTCGTCCGCATCGTTCTTGATCGCCGTAACGCTTAACCACTCCAGGTAGATCTCTCCGTTTTTCCGCCGATTCCAGATTTCCCCTTGCCAATATCCTTTTTCCCGCAGGGAGCGCCACATTTCGTCGTAGAAGCTCTTATCCTGCTTGCCGGACTTCAGAATGCTCGGCTTCTTCCCGATCGCCTCCTCCGCCGAATAGCCCGTAATCGCGGTGAAAGCGGGGTTGACCGAAGTGATGACGCCGTTCGTGTCCGTAATGAGAATCGCTTCGATCGTATTTTCCAGCACGTTGGCGGACAGCGTAAGTTTGTCCTGGAAGAACATCCAGTTGACGAGGACGAAGCTGGCCAGCGCGATCTGCGCGAGCGCCATAAATCCGATCGAATACTGGCCGGTCAGACTGTAGATCGCCGTAAGCAGCAGCGGCGGGAAAAACCCGCCCAAGCCGCCCATGGCCGAGATCATGCCGTTGGCGATGCCCGCTTGCTTGGTGAAATAGAGCGGCACGAGCTTGAAGATCGTTCCGTTGCCGGTTCCCGCGCACAGCGCCACGGTCAGGCAGCCGACCGTATACAGCGCGATCGAGGGCGAGAAAGACAGCAGAATGGCGGCTGCGGTCAAGCCCGCGAATACGAACATTAAAATTTTGAACGGATTAAAGCGGTCCCCGAGCCAGCCTCCGATCGGTCTCATCGCCGTGGCCAGCGCGATAAAGCCGGCCGTGCGCATGCCCGCATCCACCTTATCCAGATCGAAGTGGCTCACCAGAAAGTTCGGCAAGTATACCGTGAAGGCAACGAAAGAACCGAACGTCAGAAAGTAGAACAGGCACAGAAACCACAGCTTCTCGTTGCCCGACACCGCTCTGATCTGCTCCATGATCGGCGTGCGAACCGGCGTCTCCTTCCGATCGCCGAGCAGGAAGTTGAAGCCCGCGAGCAGCACCAGCGCGATGCTGTAGAGCATAACCGTCTTGGACCAGCCGATCGCGCTGGCCAGCACCGGAGCTCCGAACGCGGATAAGGCCGTTCCCAGGTTGCCGATGCCGTAGATGCCGTTGACGAAGCCGTGCCGTTCCTTCGGGTAGTACTTGGGCAGCGACGTCACCCCGACGGAGAATACGGCGCCGCCGATTCCGAGGAATACGCCGCCCACGATCAGATCGGCGAAGGAATCCGCCTGGCTGACCCAGAATACGGGCGCGAGCAGCAGTACGAAGCTGATCATGAACAGCTTGCGCGCTCCGTGCCGATTCGTCCAATAGCCGTACGGAATGCGCATGATCGAACCGATCAGCACCGGAATCGCCGTCACCCAGGCGAGCTGGGACGAAGTCAGCTGGATGTCTTCTTTAATGTAGGGCATTAGAGAAGACAAGATCACCCATACCATAAAACCCAAAACCAAACTTACCGTTTGCAGCGGCAGTTGAAACTTTTTTGCGTCTTGCATTCGCGCAGCTCCTCTCCTCTATGCCTATCAGTCCGGATTCGTAATCCAATGTACCATCGATAGGAATCGGAGCACTGTGACGCGAGTCACCGCCGCGCGCACCAACCGCCGTCCAGCGCGGAATCGTTCATAAAACGGACAAAAAAGCAAGCGGCGCATTTAAAACGAAAAACGACCGGCTTGCCGCAAGCGGACAAAGCTAGTCGTTTCTGGCTCTGGCGAAGAAAAGCAAAACGAACGATACGGCGATCATCGACAGCGTCCACGCCCAAGCCATCGTTGCGTTGCCGGCGTCTACGGCTATGTAGATCGCGGTAGGCGTCGTCTGCGTTCTGCCCGGAATGTTCCCCGCGATCATCAGCGTGGCGCCGAATTCGCCGAAGCCTCTGGCGAATCCCAGAACGTAGGCCGTTACGAAAGATCGGTAGGCCAGCGGCAGCGTAATGTAGGCGAACACTTGGCGTTCGTTCGCTCCGCTGGAGCGCGCCGCCTCTTCCAACCCTTTGTCGACGGACAGGAACCCCGTCTTCATCGTCTGGTAGACAAGCGGGAAGGCGACGACGACCGACGCGATCACCGCGGCCCACCAGGAGAAGACGATCGGAGCGGCGAACAGCCACTCCGCGAACTTCCCGATCCAACTCCTTCTCCCCAGACTGACGAGAAGCAGAAACCCGACGACCGTCGGAGGCAAGACGAGCGGCAGCATGAACGCCGTCTCCAGCAGCGTCTTCCCCTTGAACGAACGCCGGGTCATCCACCTTGCCGCTCCTACGCCCAGCGCCATCGCCGCGACGCTGGACAGGAGCGCGACCCGCAGCGACAACGCGATGGGCGACCAGAACGCTTGCCAATCCACTTCTCCGATCATTTGGCCGCGGGCACCGAGAAGCCGTATTTGACGAACACGTCCAGAGCGGCTTGCGATTGAAGATAATCGTACAAGACGGCGGCTTGGTCGGCGTTCTTCGTCGCTTTCACGATGCCGATCGGATATTCTACAGGCGTATAGGCGGCCGGATCGACGGAGAACGCGATGCCGACCTTATCGGAAGTGAGCGCGTCGGTCTTATAGACGAAGCCGGCTTCCGCGTTGCCCGTCTCTACGTATTGAAGCACTTGGCGAACGTCCTTCGCCTGCACCAGCTTCGGCTGCAGCGAGTCCCACAGCTGCGCGTTCGTCAGCGCTTCTTTGGCGTAGTTGCCGGCCGGAACGCTCTCGGGAATGCCGATGGCGACTTTCTTGATCTCGTCATTGGCCAGATCCGCCGCGCCTGCAATGCTTATTTTACCGTCCGTCGGCACGACGACGACCAATTCGTTGTTCAGCAGGTTCGTTTGCCGATCCGCATCAATCAGTTGATTGTCGACCAGCGCCTTCATGTTTTTGGTCGCGGCGGACAAGAACAAGTCTGCCGGAGCCCCTTGCTCGATCTGCTGCTGCAGCGCACCGGATGCGCCGAAGTTAAACACGAGCTTGATGTCCGGGTGCGCCTTCTCGAACAGCGGCTGAATTTCGTTCAGAGCGTCTGTCAAGCTCGCAGCCGCCGATACGGTAAGCTCGACCTGCTTCGCAGGAGCCGACTTCGAATTCGAACCGCACGCAGCCAGTACCACGGACAAGACAACGACAAGCAGCATAACCATACTTTTTCTAACAAATTGATGCATTCTTTTTCTCCACCCCTATGTTTAGATATAATTAGACATAATTGATGATTATAAACTTGTCAGGTTAGATTGTAAATCGAGCGACGACCGATGCGAGCCTGGTCGGATCGAATACTATTTTCGCTTACTTATCTGAAAGAGGAAGTGACGACCATCACAAAACTCATTTTAATTATATTAAAACATATTTAGATATAACCATCTATCATTCCGCATCTACTCAAACACAGCAAAAAGCTCCTTGCCGGCAAGTTGTGCCGACCAGGAGCTTACTGAATACGTCCTCCGGTGCGCTTTACTTTAACAGAGCTTTCAGTACATCGTCCACTTTGGTGCTGTTCGCGATCGGACCGTCGTTCATCCAATGGAACATTTCGACTTCATGCAGGTTCCCTTTTTGGACGGCGGGAACGTTTTTCCACAACGGATGATTTTGGAATTCCTTGGCGTCGTCTTCGCCGGGCTTGTCGTACGTGATGAAAATATGATCGGCATCGAAATCCGGAATCATTTCCGCCGAGATCAGAGGGGCGGAGTTGTCCTCTCCCCATGCGAACTCCTTGATCAACTTGGACGGCTGCAAGCCTAAATCCCCGTACAGCACGTCGGCGGAGAAGTTGCTTGGACCGCCGTAAATTTGAATGCGCTCGGCTCTCGTAAACCGAATGAACATGACGGTTTCGTCGCCGATGGCCTGCTTCAGCGATTCGCGGGCTTTGGCTGTTTTGTCCTCGTACTCGTTCAACCAAGCTTCCGCCTGCTCCGGCCTGCCGATCACGTCCGCCACCTTTTTCAACGTGTCCTTCCATCCATCCTCGCCGCTGAACACGTAAGTGGGAGCGATTTTCGCAAACTGCTCGTATCTCCCTTCCTGGGCGTAGGCCGGATAAGCGAGCAGGATCAGCTCGGGCTTCTCCTGAAGAATCAATTCCAAATTAATGCTGCTCGTGCTGATCGCCGGCAAATCGCCGATTTGATCTTGCAAATACGGCAGAAGGCGGGTCCCATACATCGTCTGCGTCAGCGGTTTGACGCCCAGGGCCAGCAGGAAGTCGTCCAGATAGACTCCGACGATGCGTTCCGGGGCTCCCGACACTTCCGTCGTGCCGAATTCGTGCGTATAGGAACGGGCCTCTCCGCCCGAAGCTTCGGACGCCGTCTCTGTCGAAGCCGCCGGATCGGCTTCGGCGCTTGGCGCGGCCGATTCCGGTTGTTGGCTTGCTTCCGCCTGCACGCTCGGCTCCGCTTGTTCGTTCTGGCGGCCGCATGCGGTCGCCAATACGGCTGTCATGAGCACAATCAAAATCAGATAAAACCCGACGCGTTTGTTAGCGTTTCTCTTGTCCACTGTGTTCTCCCTCGTCCTTTTGTCATTGATTATCATTCTCAACGACAGTGTAGCACGGGCTGAAACCTCATCTCCATGACCGATTGTACGTTCATTTTTGCACGATTGTTGGCAGCGCCCGGCTGGAAGGAACAAGGCAGCGGACTGCGTCCTGCAGCTTCAACCGATGGGCGATGATGCCGAAAGTCATCCAAACGTCGAAACGAACCTCGTAGCAGCGGTCGGCTTGCACGACAGGCAAGCTCCTCCATCGGGGATCGTCCGCCAACTCGTCCCAATACGGTCGGCCCGCCGGGTCCACGACAAGGAACAGGTGATCCGCCTGCAATTCGAACAGAGCTTCCGGAGCGACGGAAGCATAGCCGGAGGGCTTGTCCCAAGCAAGCTGCAGCACGGATTCGGAAGGCTTCAGACCGAGATCCTGGTACAATACGGTTCCCGAATAGCCGCCCGGTCCCCCGTACAGACGAATACGCCTATCATTGCATATCCGAATCAGCGCGACCGTCTGATCGCCGATCTCCGCCAGCTGCGTTCGGGCCGATTGCAAAACCTGTTCGTGATGGGAAATCAGCGCTTCGGCCTGCGGCAACCGGTTCAGCAGCTGTCCGATAATGCGTACGCCGTGCTCCCAATGATGAAGACCTTTGCGTATGCTGTACGTCGGCGCGATTTCGGAGAAGCGGTCGAATCTGCCGTCGCCGCCGTACGAGTGATGTCCGAGAATAATGAGATCGGGCTTGGCGTCGGCAATCTCGCCGAAATCGAACGAGAGCAGCGACCATTCCTCCACGCCGTTCAAATAAGCGTTTAAGTAGCTTTGACGGAAGTTGTTTCCGACGCATTTCAGGACAGGTTTGACGCCAAGCGCGACCAGAAAATCTTCGACGTACAGCCCTACGATCCGAATCGGGCCGAACGGGCGGTCGGGCGGATCGGCCGTCAGACCAAGCGACTGCATATGCAGCGGAAACGGCTGGGAAACGTCAACATGCTTGGCGAAATGCCGGCGCGCGAACTCCTTGGGCGACACGCCGATAACCTGCTTGAATTGCCTGCTGAAGTAAAACTCGTTGCGGTAGCCTACGCTTTCCGCGATTTCCCGCAATTTGCGGTCGCTGAACAGCAGCTGCTTCTTGGCATGGCGAATTCGAATTTCCGTCAGCATCTCCATCGGGCTCTTGCCCGTCTCTCTCTTGAAAATGAAAGAATAGTGCGAGGGGCTCATATTCGCCGCCTTGGCCAGCTCTTCCCGCGTAATCTGCTGTCCGTAGCCTTGTTCCATCAACCTGACCGTCTCTTGAATCGCTTCCCTCGATTCCCGATTCTCCCGGCGCTCTATGCGGGACTTCCACATTTTCGACAGGATATCGAGAAAACGAATCGAATGGGCGAACGCCAAGTATTCCTGCAGCCCGTTCTCCTGTCTATCCGCGTCCATCCAGCGTCCGATCTCTTGGGCCAGATGGTTGTCCACCAAGCCGGATACCGGAAAAATCGCCGGCTCCATGACGACGGAAGCCGCGTCCCCGACCGCTTCGTCTCCCTCCGTCTGTCCGACCCGCCAAACGTCGAACTCGACCGCCCGGCAGCGCAGCGTTTGCTCTCCCTCGCCGCGGATTCGCACGCGTTCCCCGGGGAGCAGCAGCCAGCAGCTGTCCGGAAACAGAACCGCATCGGCTTGCTCCCTTGCCAGTCGCGCCCTGCCGGCGTCGACCATAAGAAGCAAGTGCCTCCTCGACCGGCCTTCCGGGAGCACATCGGCCAGAAGGGCCTCCGACAACTCCCCCTTACGCGTTACCGTCGCATGCATAACGCCGCCCGGATACGCCGAGCCTGTGCGTCCGTTCTTCATCCGCATTCACCGACCTCGAAATCATCGCTAATCGTTTGCATCGACTTGCAAACTATTGACGTTCCTTGTTCAAAATGCCCAAATACGCGATCCACGGTCCGACGTCCTCCCGATATCTCTCGGCCATGACCCGCACGATCTGGGCGATGTGCGTCAGATCGTGGGCGACCCAAGTCGACACCAGTTCCCTCGCCTTGACCGCTCCGAAGGCGGGATGCGAACCGACGTCTTCCAGTCGCGGCTCCGAATCGATCAGCGCTTTCAGCCTGGCCGTATTTTGCAGCCGGATCTCCTTGAATTCGCGCAGCTTCCGATCGATAGAGCCATCGGCGGCTTCGTTCAAATGAGAATAACGGTCGAACGGAGGAAACGGCTTGCCCTCCCCTTCCCGCAGCAGCCACTCCAGCCGTGGAATCCAGTTCGTCCGCTCCCCTTCGATCAGGTGCGCCACAACCTCGGACGCGTTCCACGTTCCTTCGCCTTCGTTGCAGCTCAACCACTCTTCGGACAAGCCGGACAGCAGCGCTTCCAGCGTCGCCGGCGTGCGTTCCAACACTTCGATCGCCTGTTCCAGCCTGAAATTCATGATCCCGCTCCCTCCCTTCAGGAATTCGGCGCCTCGTCCAGACGCGCGAATAGAATAGGGTCGAGGCCGACCGGCTTGCCCGATTGCCGTCTGAGCGCGCTGTTGATCTGACCGCGATGGTACTGGCCGTGAAGCGCGACGTGAATGAGGATGTCGCGGATCGAAGTGCGGAATTTCGTTCCGCTCTGGTTGGCGTAGTCGAGCATGCGATCCAGATCCGTCTCCGTCAAGCCGTCGATATAGCGTTTGTATCGCTCTTCGTTGCCCCGAACGAGCGCCTCCAGCGAAGCGACGTCGCTCTCCTCCCACAGCTTCAGATGAGCGGTGCTCTTCCCTTCCAGTCTCGTCACCCATACCTGCTCGGCGATGAGAATGTGGCGGAACAGCTTGCCGATCTCCCCGTCTGCGACCGGCTGCTCGCGAAGGCCCGCCAGCAGCGCGTCGTTAGCCCAGTACATATGATCCATCATGCGGCGAATCGTCAACATTGCGTTTTCCCCCTATCAATTGGCGTCTCCTTTATACCCGATCCAATTGCGTTTCATCCGCCGGTCCGTTTTGCGTTCCCGTCGGCTGCCCGATTCCTGTTCTCCTGGTCTCCTGTGCGCCCGTCAGCGTTCGGTCAAGTCCACCTTGCCGCCCACAGCTTCATCTCGTGACAGATGACGTGCAGATCCTGCCCCTTCGGGGTAAGCGTGTATTCCACCGTAACCGGAACGGTCGGATACACGACCCGCTCGAGGACGCCCTGCTCTTCGAGATGGCGCAGCGTGCTGGTCAGCGCGCGGGGGCTTACGCTGGGGATTTTGCGCTGGAGTTCCCCGAAGCGAAGCGTCCCGCAGAACAGCTCGCGAATGACGAGGAACGCCCACTTCCCGCCGAGCACGTCCAACGTTTTTTCGATATTGCATTCGATATGCACCGGATTTTTCGGAATATAGCTGCTCGTTTTTTTAACCGAATTCATGCAGTCTCTCCTCCAAGCCTGTAACTATATTTAAGTATAGTAGCTATACTGCCTATAATTAAGTGAAAAACATTTCACTTCTTCAAATTGTATACGAACTTTTATAGAATGAGAAGGCAACGAAAACGAATTCAAGGAGGCTGCTTGGAATGAAATATCGCAGATTGGGCGGAAGCGGACTTAAGGTCAGCGAAATCAGCTTGGGGAGCTGGCTTACATATGGCGGTTACGTGGAACGGGAAAACGCGGTGAAATCGATCAAGACGGCGTACGACCTGGGCATCAACTTTTTCGATACGGCCAATGTGTACGAGAGAGGCGCGGCGGAAGAGCTGGTCGGCAAGGCGCTGAAGGAGTATCCGCGCGAATCCTACGTGCTGGCGACGAAAGCGTTCTGGCCGATGGGAGAAGGCCCGAACGACCGCGGCCTGTCCCGCAAGCATGTTGTCGAGCAGGCCAACGCGAGCTTGAAGCGTCTCGGCCACGACTACGTGGACATCTTCTACTGCCACCGTCACGATCCGGAGACGCCGCTGTACGAGACGCTGCGCGCGATCGACGATCTCGTTCGCCAAGGCAAGGCGCTCTACGTCGGCGTAAGCGAATGGCAGGCTTCCCAGATCGCGGAAGGGCTCGGCGTAGCCGACCGTTACCTGCTCGACCGCATCGTCGTCAACCAGCCGGTATACAATATGTTCGAGCGCTACATCGAGAAGGAAGTCGTTCCGCTCAGCGAACGCTCCGGCATCGGCCAAGTCGTCTTCTCTCCGCTCGCGCAAGGTCTGCTTACGGGCAAGTATTCGTCGGCTTCCGACATCCCGCAGGACAGCCGCGCCGCGAAGCTGGATTGGGTGCGCAAAGGCATTACCGAAGAGAAAATCGCCAAGGTAAAGCAGCTGGAAGGCATTGCGAAGGAACTGGACATTTCCGTAGGCAATCTCGCTCTGGCGTGGATTTTGCGCCTGAACAACGTGGCGAGCGCGCTCGTCGGCGCCAGCCGTCCGGAGCAGGTGACGGAGAACGCCAAAGCGTCCGGCATCGAGCTTAGCCCGGAAGTTCTGGATCGTATCGAGGAAATTCTGAAATAGGAGCGAACGAGATGGCTAAAGTAGTCGTTACCGGGGGCAGCGGCATGCTCGGAAGATGGGTCGTTCGCCATTTCGTCGAGCAAGGCTACGACGTGCTGAACGTCGACACCCGCCGCCCGGACGAACCCGTATGCAAGACGCTGCTCGCCAATCTGGAAAACCTCGGCGAAACCTACGGCGCGCTGTCCGGCGCCGACGCCGTCGTTCATCTGGCGGCCATACCGGCAGCGCACATTTATACGCCGGAGGTCACGTTCCGCAACAACGTCATGTCCACCTACAACATTTTGGAGGCGGCGGCCGGACTCGGCATCCGCAAAGCGGTCATCGCGTCCAGCGAGTCTTCGTACGGCATCGTGTTCGCGGTTCATCCGCCCGCTCCGCAGTATGTTCCGGTGGACGAGAACCATCCGCAGCTGCCGGAAGACAGCTACGGCCTGTCCAAAGTCGTCAACGAGAAAACCGCCGAGATGTTCCACCGCCGCACCGGCATGCAAGTCGTCTCCCTGCGGCTGGGCAACGTCATTCCGCCGGAATGGTACGAGCGGTTCCCTTCGTTCATTAACCGGCCGGAGGAACGGGATCGCATTTTGTGGAGCTATATCGACACGCGCGACGCCGCCTCCGCCTGCCGGCTGGCGATCGAGACGGACGGCCTCGGCGCCGTAGCGCTCAACATCGCCGCGGACGACTCCAGCATGGCGGTTCGCAGCCGCGATCTGCTGACCGCCCGTTATCCCGGCGTCACGGACATCCGAGCGCCGCTGGAAGGACACGAGACGCTGCTCGACAACGCGAAGGCCAAGCGTCTTCTGGGCTGGCAGCCGGTTCATCGCTGGCGGGACGAAGTCGGTCCGTAATCGCGGGGAAGCACCCTTCGCAACCTCAAAAAAACCGTTCTTATCGTAAAGGGCAGGTCGTGCCTCCATTTTACGAGAGAACGGTTTTTTGGCAATTCCCCGGGCTCTTCAAGCTTTGGGGCCATTTTCGAGACGGCGAACGGTTGCGCCGCCAGATGATCCTCCATCCCGGGGGCAAGCAAGCTCCCACTCCTCTCAGGCGGACGGAACCGCCGGACGAATGAACTTGGCGACGATGCCGTGCTTCGGCGACCCGAGGAAGCTGATCATGAACACGATACCCGTCGCGAACGCCATCGAACCCGATATCGACGTATCCAGCCAGACCGCGACGTAATAGCCCGCTATGGCGGAGACGACGCCGAACAGACCGCTTAGCCCGAGCATGACGGCGAGCCGGTCCGTCCACAAATAGGCGGCTGCTGCCGGCGTAATGAGCATCGCTACGACCATAATCGCGCCAACCGCATCGAAGGCGGCCACGGTCGTGACCGAGACGAGCGACATGAACACGTAATGCATCAGCACGACCGGAATGCCCAGGCTCGCCGCCAGCGCGGGGTCGAAGGAAGTGATTTTCCACTCCTTATAGAACGCCAGGATGACCGCCACGACGACGATCAGCACGAGCGAGAGGATGAATACCGCCTCCGGAATCGCTCCAAGCCAAGGCAGCTCGATTTTCTCCCACGGGATAAACGTAATCTCTCCCATCAGCGTGTGCTTGACGTCGAGGTGGGCGTTGCCGACCTTCGTCGCGATGAGCACGACGCCGATCGCGAACAGCGAAGTAAACACGACGCCGATCGAAGCTTCCTGCTGCACGCCGCGGGAATGGAACCATTGCACGAGCACCGACGTCAGCAGCCCTGCGGCGATCGCGCCGAGCAGCATGTGCACGCCGCTCAGCTCGCGCGTAACCAGATAGGCGACGACGATGCCCAGCAGCACCGTATGGCTGATCGCGTCGGCCATCATCGCCATTCTCCGCAGAATGAGCAGCGCTCCGATAAATCCGCAAGACAATCCGACCAGAGAAGCGGTCAGCAATATCCAACCGGCATAACTCATCTCAGCTCCCCCTCTCCAACGCGCTTTGTTGTACGAACGTCGTTCTTCTGAGCTTTTTGCGCTGCGCGTACTGCTGCACGGCCAGCACGACCAGCCCCTTGCGCGCGCCGAAGGCGAGCGAGACGACGAACAGGCAGGCGGCTGCGATCACGATAAACGGTCCCGTCGGCCAGCCTTTACCGTACGTGCTGATCAACGTTCCGATCATTCCCGCTCCTCCGCCGAACAAGGCGGACAGAACGACCATCCATTTGAACGATTGGGTCCAGTACCGGGCGCTGACCGCCGGGATAATGAGCAGCGCCGCCATGAGGATGACGCCCACCGCCTGAATGCCGACGACGATGACGAGCACGAGCGCCCCCATATAGATAGCGCCCATCCAACGGGTCGACATGCCCAGCCCTTTGGCGAACGCCGGGTCGAACAGGAACAGCTTCCACTCCTTGAAGGCGATGCCGGCCACGAGCAGCACGATCGATGCCAGCACGATCATCATCAGCACATCCTTGCGCACCATCGAAGCCGCCTGCCCGAAAATAAAGCTGTCCAGGCCGCTCTGGCTCGCGCCCGCCATCCGGTTGACGAAAGTCAGCATCATAATGCCGAGTCCGAAGAAGACGGATAAAATGATGCCCATCGCCGCATCCTCCTTGACGCGGCTGGACGAACGAATCCAGTGGATCAGCAGCGCGCCGATCAAGGCGCTGACGGCCGCTCCCGCGATCATGACCGGCAGATTCTTGAAGCCCATCAGGGCAAAGCCCCCGACGACTCCCGGCAGCGCCGCGTGGGACAGGGCGTCGCTCATCAGGCTTTGCCGCTTCCAATAGGCCAGACAGCCCATGATGCCGGCCGCCGTGCCGAGGATCAGCGTGCTCAGCAGCACCCATTGCGCGTTATGGGACAGTCCGATCATCCCGACAACCCCTCCATCCAGCGAAGCGTTCCGCCATACGTACGGAATATATTTTCTCTCGTGAACGCGTCCGCGGTAGGTCCGTGAGCGACGACAGTCCGATTGAGCAGCAGCACGTGGTCGAAATAATCTTCGACCGTCTGCAAGTCGTGATGGACGACCAGCACGGTCCTGCCCTTGCTCTTGAGCAGCTTCAGCGTATCCATGATCGCCCGCTCGGTTGCGGCGTCGACCCCGGCGAGCGGCTCGTCGAGGAAATACAGGTCCGCGTCTTGAATCAGCGCGCGGGCGAGGAACACCCGCTGCTGCTGCCCGCCGGAGAGCTGGCTGATCTGGCGCGAGGCGTAATCGGCCATTCCCATCTGATCGAGCGCCTCCAGCGCCTTCTCCCTGTGCAGCTTCTTCGGCCATTTCAACCAGCCGATCCGTCCGTACAGCCCCATCATGACGACGTCGAGCGCGTTCGTCGGGAAGTCCCAATCGACGGACCCCCGCTGCGGCACGTAGCCGATTCGCTCCTTCGCCTTGACGTAAGATTCTCCGAAGAAACTTACCGTGCCGGACAGCTTCGGATGCAGCTCAAGCAGCACTTTGAGCAGCGTCGATTTGCCTGCGCCGTTCGGTCCGACAATGCTCGTCATCGTCCCGAGACGAACCTCGAAGCTGACGCGATCCAGCACTTTGTTTTTCCTGTAGGAGGCCGACAGTTGATTAACGTTGATTACCGGAAGCATTCGGCTCCCCCTTTCATTTCAGCGCCTGGTAGATCGTCTCGACGTTGTGCCGGTACATGCCCGCATACGTGCCTTCCGGCGTGCCGGCATCGCCCATCGCGTCGGAGAACAGCTCGCCGCCCAGCTTGACGTCCAGCCCCTGCTTTTTGGCGCCTTCGACGACCGCATTGATCGATGCGGGGTTGATGCTGCTTTCGACGAATACGGCCGGCACTTGATGCTCGAGCAGCAGCCCAATCGTATCCTCGATGTCAGACAGCCCGATTTCCGCTTCCGTGCTCAGTCCCTGCAAGCCGACCACCTCGATGTCCAGCATGCGGCCGAAGTAACCGAACGCGTCGTGCGCGGTGACGAGCACCCTTCTCTCCTGCGGAATTTGCGTCAGCTTCTCCGTCGCCTCCTGCTTAAGCGCGTCGAGTTCGGCGAAATATTTCGTCTTGTTGCTGTCGAAGTAATCGGCGTCCTCCGGCGAAGCCTCCTTCAGCTTCTCGGTCGCGGCCCCGAGCGCGTGCTTCCACAGGTCGATGTCGAACCAGACGTGCGGGTCGGTCGCCCCTCCTTCGTCCTTCAAGAGCCGGTCCTCGGCTATGCCGTCGCTGATCGCCAGCACCGGCTTGCTCTTGCCGATCTCCTCGAACACCTTGACCATATTGGCCTCCAAGTGAAGTCCGCTGTAGAAAATCACGTCTCCGCCTTCCAGCTTCCCGATATCCCCTTGTGTCGCGTTGTACAGATGCGGATCGACGCCCGGTCCCATCAGGCTTTGCACATTGACCCGGTCGCCTCCGATGACGGACATCGGCTCGGCGATTTGCGCGATTGTTGTCACGATGTCTATTTTTTCCCCTTTTGCCGCCTTGCTCTTGTCGTCGGATTCATTGGAACCGCACGCGGTCAGAGCCCCTAACAACGCCAACAGACATACTCCCGCAACCGCTTTTTTGCTTTTGAACAACCTTTTCTCCACTCTTTTTCTCCTCCTGATCCAATTGTGTACTCGGTGAAATATTTTTACCTAATGCAAAACTTGTGTACGTGTTTAAAATAATTATCCCAGGGCAATTTGTCAACCGTTTCTTGTAAAAAAAGCAGCGATCCGAGTGGCTCTTGGCGGTCATGGAGTAGCTGGACGGCGTGAACCGGAGATAAAACGGCATGAAAAAAAGCGCAAGCCCAAGGGGATTATTCCCTTGAAACTTGCGCTTTTCGCCTCATTCGGCCCTGCATGCTTAAAGCTCCGGCGAGCATGCCGTTGGCGGTTCGCCTGGCGCTGATCGGATCTGCCGGACTTTACCGGCCTTCCTCCCGCCCGGACGCATCGCTTTCTTGCCGCTTGACGCCATCCATGAACCATTCGATCGCTTTCATCGCGTCTTCCAGGGCGGACGGGTCGGCCGCTTCCCGGGAGGCCAGCCACAGCGACGTCTCGTTCAAAGCTCCCGACAGAAAATGCGTCGTCACTTCCAACGGAACCGCCTTCAGGTAGCCGAGCTCCTGCATAATTTCCAGTTGTCCGCGCAGCAGGCGCATGGAATGCTTCTGATCCATGGCCCTCCAGACCTCCCAGCCTAATATGGCGGGACCGTCGATCAGCATAATCCGTTTGTTGCGCGGCTCTACCGCGGCCAGCACAAAGGCGCGGCAGCCGAAGAACAGCTGCTCCCACACGTCGTCGCTTGCCGATGCCGCCTGCTCGATCCGTTCCGCCACTTCCTGCTGCACCGCTTCAAGCACCGTGCGAAACAAGTCCTTCTTGTTGCGAAAATGATGATACACCGCGCCGCGCGTAATGTTCGCCTCTTGAACGACCGCCTCCAGCGCCGTGTCCGCGTAGCCCCGTTCGGTAAAATGCTCCCTGGCGATCTCGACCAACCGGCGAATCGTCTCCTGCGCTTCCTCTTTGCTCTTCCTCATCGTACGCTCCGTCTGCCTCCGGAAATGTTCAACCTTGGCGTTCTTCCTCCGCATTCCATATCTCTTCCGAGTACTGTTTGCCGAACGATTCGGACGGAGGAATAATCTTGATCACATCGATCAGTATACCATTCGGATCGGAAGTCAGGAAGTGACGCTGCCCGAAGTCCTCGTCGCGTATATCCAGGTGCAGAGGAAGCCCCGCCTGGCGTATGAGCCGCTCGTATTGGGCATCGACGTCGTCCGTCTCGAAGTTGAGTATCATCCCCCTCGCTTGCGTGCGATAAGTCTCCGGAATCGTCGGATGCGTATAATCGATGATCGCCAGCTCGTAAGCCGCGCCGTCCCCTCCCGTCTTCAAGCTGACGTACCAATCGGCTTCGAACACCGTCTCAAATCCGAAATGTGCGACGTAAAAAGCCGAAGTTTCCTGAACCTTGTCCGTCATAATAACGGGATAAAAGCTGTTCGTTTTCATATTTCAGGCTCCTCTCGATTATCGATTCGTCATTAATTTAACATACATACTGTATGTATGTAAATAGACAATCGAATTTCGCTCATACGAAGAGCATTGTTCTATAAAATCGAGTATCGTTCCCGAAATTCCGCTCATACGAAGGACATTGTTCTATAAAATCGAGTAACGTTCCCGAAATTCCGCTCATACGAAGGGCATTGTTCTAAGAAATCGAGTATCGTCCACAGAAAAAAACGCAAGTTCCGAGGCGATAGAGCCCTGAAACTGCGTTTTTTCCTCATTGCCATTCCTAATCCTGGACCGTATCCTCGGCTGTCCTACACGGTTAGAACCAACTCATTGGGACGGCGCTCTGTCTTCCCTTTACCAAGCGTAAGCCTGCGGAGCCGACCCTCCCGGTCCCGGGAAAATCTCGTCGATGCGCTTCAATACGTCGTCCGACAGTTCGAGATCGACGACGCGCAAAGCGCCTTCGAGCTGGCCGAGCGTGCGCGGCCCGATAATCGGCGCCGTCATCGCCGGATGAACGAGCGTCCAGGCGAGCGCCACGTTCGCATCGCTCTCGCCGATGTCGCGGCACAGCGCTCCGAACGCTTCCAGCTGCGCCCGATGTCGCTCCACGCGCTCCGGATTGCCGGCGCGTTTGGAGCCTTCGACCGGCTTGAGCGCGTGTCCGCTCAGCAGCCCGCCGTCCAGCGGACTCCACGCGATGACGCCGATGCCAAGCTCCTCCGCCGCAGGCAGCACTTCCAGCTCGGGCAAGCGGCACAGCAGGCTGTACTTGTGCTGCTCGCTCACCAGACCGAGCGTCCGGCTCGCCTTGGCCTCGTACTGCGCCTTGACCAGGTCGCGGCCGGCGAAATTGCTCGATCCGACATAACCGATTTTGCCTTGATGGATCGCTACGCCGAACGCTTCCCACAGCTCGTCCCAGCTTACGTTGCGATCGACGTGATGCATTTGATAGAGTTCGATATGATCGGTCTGGAGCCGCTTAAGCGATCCTTCCAGGTGACGGCGAAGCTTGTAGGCGGACAGGCCGGCCTCGCTGTTCGGGCCGTCCGTCTCGTCGCTCATATCGCCGTAAAACTTCGTCGCCAGCACGACTTTCTCGCGCCTTCCTCCGCCCTGAGCGAACCAGCGGCCGATGATTTCCTCGGTCCGGCCGGCGTTTTTGCCCCATCCGTAGATGTTGGCCGTATCGAAGAAATTGATTCCCGCGTCCAGCGCGGCGTCCATGATGCGGAAAGCTTCCTTCTCGTCCGTATCGACTCCGAAGTTCATCGTCCCCAGACATAGCTTGCTGACTTTCAGGCCGGATCGGCCCAAACGAGCGTATTTCATTTTCCCCACGCACCTCTCCTCGAATGTTCTTCCCTATCCATTGTAACTTTCAAATAGATATCGATTCAAGAAAGCGTTGCGAAATTTGCCCTGCGGGTCGAAACGGGCGGCCAGCTCCCGGAAATCGGGCAATTTCGGATAAAGAGATTGGACTCGCGACGGCTCCATCGTGAACAGCTTGGCCCAGTGAGGCCGTGCCCCGAACGGCTCGAGCTTGCTTTCGATCAGCGGCAGAACTTGCCGAACCGCCTCCCAGTCCGGCTTCCACGTAAAATGAATGCCCGCCGAGTTTTGCTTGTAGTTCGGGCTCATCCAGAGCTCGTCCGCCGCAATCGTACGAATCTCGGACACGTACAGCAGCGGGGATATCCTCTCTCTGATTTCGGCTATCGCGCCAAGAGCCCGATAGACTTGATCCCGCGGGACGAAATATTCGCTCTGCAGCTCCTCCCCCGCGCTTGGGGTAAACTCCATCTTGAAATGCGCCAGCCGCTCGTGCCACGGTCCGGCAACGCCCATCTGCTCGCTGCAATTGTGAACGGGCTGCCCCGGCACGGGATGAAGAGGCTGAGTCGCCCTCTTCGCTCCGTAAAGCTCGGGTTCGGCAGGGGTGAATTGGCCGTCCGCCGCCGTTCGCTTCACCCACACTTGGTTGATCGCCGTATCTTTCCAGTCTGTGAAAAGGCTTACACTGTAGCCGGAGAAAAAAATGTCGTCCGCATGCTTCTCCAGCTGCGAGAGAGGCAAATTTTCATAGACGGTCTGGCTCACCTCGAAGGCAGGGACGACGTCCAGCGTCAGCTTCGTCACGACTCCCAACGCGCCCAGCCCGACGACCGCTCCCGCGAAGCCGCCGTCCTGCCCGTCCCGCGACAGCGCGACCGTCTCCCCGTCAGCGTTAACGATCTCCAGCGCCCTCACCGCCGTAGAGAGATTGCCGTTGCGGTTCCCGGAGCCGTGAGTGGCCGTCGCGCATGCGCCGGCTACGCTAATGTGCGGCAGCGACGCCAGATTGTGCAGCGCATAGCCGTTGTCGTTCAAATAGCCGCACAGTTCTCCGTAGCGAATGCCCGCTTCGACCGTAACCGTCCCGCTCTCTCTGTCCAGACCGACGATTCGGTTCAACTTCGAGAGCGAGAGATGGCTCCCGTCGGTATCGGGAATGCCGTTAAACGAATGACGCGTGCCGAGCGCCTTGATCGTACGGCTGCGGGCGACCAGCTCTTGAACTTGTTCGATGTTGTCCGGCGCATGGAGCTCCGAAGCGCCATACCGATAATTTCCAGCCCAGTTTCGTTCGTTTCCCACGTTTTCACGCTCCCTATCGGACTTAGGCCCGTCTCCCTTTCCACCAGCTGGGACGCAGCCGCCAACGCTAGTATACCAACTGTTGGCGGCAAGCAATAGGGGCTATTCTATTCGACTAGAACTTGTAGGCGACGATGCTCTCGACTGTTCCGCCCGGAGGCGTGTATTTCAAATAATAGGAGGCCGAGTCGCCGTTCCAGTAAGCGAGGCGCGACACCGAAGCGTGCAGCGAATCCCGCAAAATGTAACGGCCGTTCGCCAACTGCGTGCCGTCCAGCTCCGCCTGATACACGTGGTCGTTGTTCTCGTCCCTCGTATGGAACAGCAGCTTCTTGCCGTCCGGAGACAGACTGTAGGAGACGCCGACGTCCAAGCCGTCGATTCTCGTCCCCAGCACAAGCGACGAGACTTCCCGAGTTTGCGGATCGTAGACGAACAACCCGTTCTCTCGATCGTAGGTCCCGTTGAACATCAACTCGCCGCCGGGCAAAAAGCGGTAATCCCCGATCGAATCGCGCGCTTTCCCTCCGGGAAAATCCAAATATAGCTCGGCCTCTCCCCCGTCCGGCGAAAATCTGTAGATGGCGTTATCCTTGTCCGCAAACGAACCGTCCACATAGATATATCCGCCGTAATAGCGCGGATTGCCGTAGCTGTAGCCGTATTTCGACGTATCGAAGATTTTCTTCAAATCCGCCCATTTCGCTTCTCCGCTTGCCGGCCGAATGAGACCGATTATACCGGGCACGCCGCCGATCACGTACTCGCCTTCCGGGTCGGCGAAGCTCCAGCGGGAGTTCGCTTCCGCGCCGTCCAGCACCCACGTCTCCCCGCTCTCCAGATCGCTGACGTAATGCCGCCCGTCCCGCTCGTACAACGACCGCCGTCCGTCCTCGGACACCTCCGACGCGCGCGTTTCCGACACTTTCCGAGGCTCATCCAGCCGTTCCAGTTCCGCCTTGTACAAGCCATCCGCCCGGTTAAACAGCATGCTTCCTTCGCGAACGTTCAGCACCTCTTCGAACCGCACCCGGTCTGGCAGCTCGACCGGGTCGCCTTGAATCAGGGGCAGCTTCTTCGCCTGGAGCTCCGATTTTACGTCGCTGCTTAAAACAAAGCTGCTCTCCCCGGTATGGCCGACCGCCTGCGCGGCGCATCCGCTCAGCGCGAACGCCAGAGCGACCGTACCCGCGCGTCCGAGCTTGCGCCATCCGCCGCCTCTTTTTCCGCATTCCATCGTCATCTTCTTCCATCCCTTCTGAATCGTTTCGGCGCCCCGTCTTGTTAACGGCTTGCACGGTTCGCCCGCTCCTGTAATCTATCGCACGGATATAGACAATTCAGGCGGAGTTGTTGCCAACTTGCGACCGCAGCGGCAGCCTGATCTCCAAAACGACGGCGGCAGGACGAAGCGTCAGCGTGACCGAGCCGCGATGGAGCTCGACGATTTGTTTGCAGATTGCAAGTCCGAGCCCGACGCTCCCTCGCTCCTTGGAGCCCGAGGAACCGCTGCGGTAGAACGGCTCGAACGCGAGGTCCGCTTCGAAACGATGTCCGGGCTCGATCTCATTGGCGATCGTCAAGACCGCCTCGGCGCCGACGGACGACAGCTCGGCTTCGATGACGCTGTCGGGCTTGCCGTATTTAATCGCGTTGTCCAAAACATTGTCCCATACTTTGCGCAGCTCGTCGGCATCCCCGCTTGCGACGAGCGGCTCCAGCCGGCAGCGAATGCGCTGCCCGCGCTCTTCCGCCTTCAGCCGCATCGCTTCCGCCGCATCGCCGATCGAATCTTCGAGCCGGACGGCTTCGTCGCGGCGATCCGCCGCATCGAACTCCCGCTTGGAATGCTCGATAATGTCCAGCATCATCCGATGCAGACGCCCGGACTCCCGGTGAATGCGGCCGGCCGCGTTACGCAGGAACGCCGGATCGTCGAAGTCGGGAGCTTGCAGTATTTGCGCATAGCCGGAGATCGTCGTCAGCGGCGTCTTCAATTCGTGGGTCACGTTGCGAAAGAAGCTTCGCCGGTTGCCCTCCAGGGCGACGACTTTGTTTCTCTCCGCCACGAGCGCCTCCATCTGCTCTTCCAGCTTGCCTCTCATCTCCTCGAAGCTCTTCGACAGCACCGCGATTTCGCTGCTCCCGGGAGGAATGCGCAGTGAATTGAAGCGGCCTTCGCCGAATTGCCGCATCGCGAAAGCAAGCTCGGACAGCGGTCGGGTCAGCCTGCGCGCGAAAGACCAGGCGAGCGCGGCCAACAACGCCCACAGCGCGAGCGAAAAGCCGATCAAGCTCTGCAGAACGACGGCGTCCCGGCGGAACGTCCCGGTGTAATCGGCGGTTAGTCTGAGAAACCCCGCCGTCTCGTCCAGCACATATACCGGAAGCGTCAGCACGGCCAGGCTCTCCCCGCGGTCGTGATGCAGGCTGACGACGGATTGATTTTGCGCCGCGGCGGCCAAGTCGCTTGCCGCCGACCGCAGCAGCGCCGGCGAAGGCTTGGATTGCACCAGCACGTATCCTCCGTCCATCGGCAAGCTTTCGGCCTGGAACGTCCCGTCCGGCCCGTAGTAAGCCGCCCGGACATTGCCGCTCAGGCTGAGCGCGCGAATCAGCGTCTCGGGGTGCCCGGACGACGATCGCTCCGGCCGAACGTCGTTCAGCGTCAAGTAATAATCGATATGATCATAGACAAGCGACTGCAGCCTCTTCATCTCGTCGGCGATCGACGCTTGCGTATGCTGCTTCAAGAGATGGGACATATAGCCGTAAAAGCCCAGCGCCGCCGCCGCGAACAGCAGCGCGAAGCCGAGCAGAAATTTGCGCCTCAGCGGACCGCCGCCTTCCCGGGGCTTGCGCCGAAGTTTCCCCGTCAGCACGTGCGGCTCCTTCCCCGCCACTTGTAGCCGATTCCGAACACCGTCTCGATAAGCGGCTCCTCCAGCTTTTTGCGGATTCGCTGAACATGGACGTCGACGGTGCGCAAATCCCCGTCGTAGTCCATCTCCCACACCTGGTCCAATATCTCCTCTCTGGAGAACACCCGGTTGGGGTGATCGCGCAGCAGCAGAAGCAGCTCGTATTCCTTCGGCTTAAGCTTGATCGGACTTCCGTCCCGGTACACCGCGTAGCCCGGCCGATCCAGCTCCAGCCTGTCCGACAGCGCGACGAGGCCGGACGCCCGGGAGCCGCCGTCCCTCTCGATGTCCCTTCTTCGCAGCACCGCCCGAATCCGGGCGATCACCTCGCGAATTTCGAACGGTTTGGTCATGTAATCGTCCGCTCCGAGCTCCAGCCCGAGCACCTTGTCTACGAGATCGTGGCGCGCCGTCAGAAGGAGAATCGGAATCCGGACATTCGAAGACACTTTTCTGTACAGGTCAAAGCCGTCCGCGTCGGGCAGGTTGGCGTCCAGCAGAAGGACGTCCGGCGCGAAGCGCTCCAGCAGCTCCATGCCTTCCTCTCCCGTCGCGGCGGCTCTCGCGTGAAATCCTTCCCGCCTCAGCGCGTATACGAGAATGTCGCGAATCGACTCCTCATCTTCGATCGCCAGCACTTTAATCGCATCCGTCAACGACAAAGCTCCTTTATCCGTTAATGGATCAAGTATAGCAAATAAATGTTGCCAACTTTTAAACCTCCGCAAGCGAAAGGGGCTGTCCCATAAATAGAGTCGTACCAGATTATCGATGAAAAAGAAGGGCATCTATCTCCCGGAGACTGCCTCATACGGTCCTGAAATGACTCTGTTGCGGGTCTATCCATTCGAAATTTCAGGATCGTATAGCATCGGAGGGAGATAGATGCCCCTGACATCCTTCCATCGATAATCGTTCGGTACGGCTTTATTTACTTATGGGACGGCCCCTTTGCCAGAGAACCGTTTATTTGAAATGTCCCCGAGGCTTCTTCCCGCTCCAGCGCTCGTCGACCTTCTCGCTAGCGGCCTGATAGCGGGTATCGACGCTCAGCCGGTACTGGTTCGTCGTGTTCTCGAGCGAGCAGTGCATCAGGAACATGCCGAAGATAAGCACGTCGCCGGCCCGGTATTCCGTCGTCGCCCACTGGCCCCCGAACCTCTCCGTCACGAGCAGGGGATCGTCGGTATAGTGACCGAAGCCGATGCCGTCGCGATCCGAATCCTTGGAGCCGTAAGACTGCTTCAGCTCTTCGAAGTTGTGGGAATCGAGACAGATCGCCAGCCCGCCCATCGCGTAATCGATATCTCCCAGAGGCGACCAGACGGTATACAAGTTATGCGTCCCTCTGCCCATATAGACGATGTCGTAATGCGCCCCTGTGAAATCCCCTTGGCCGACCGCCCGGAGCCACTTGTAATGATACGTCAGCGATTGTTCCCCGAGCAGGTCGTCGAAAAAGCGCATAATGCGCTCCCCGTTCAGCACCTCGAGCAGTTCCGGCAAATCCTCGTTCGTTCCCCCCATGAAAATCGTCTTGCTGCCGTCCGCCATATAGCCTTCCTCCAGCAGCGTGTCCCGGTCGAGCTTGCCCATCCGGTCCATTTTCTCCAGAATGCGCCTTCTCGCCTTCATCGCTTGTTCCCTGTCGTGGAAGTCCCGTAACAGCAAATAGCCGTCTTCCCGCAATCTGGCGCGCAGCGCCTCGATATCTCCCAACAGCTCGTTCGAGCTTCTTAATGACGTTAAATGCTCTCCTCCCAGTTCCAGCTCGCGATTGCCGACTTTCACCTTCATAGTTCCAGCACTCCTTCAAGGTTGATGCTTCTAATTGTAGAAGGCCGGTCGGCTCGGAACCATGTAACAGCGTGCTTATTTCATGTATAATCGTACGAAATATATAAAATATATGGCCGANTATTCGTATTNACATGTATGATAGAACAAAAAAAAGGACGGAGACGCATGANCCACAAACCGTACATGGACATCCCCTATGCTTTGGCGGATGCCGACGAGCTGCCGGAGTGCCGGTTTCGCTCGATCTGGAAAGTGCAAGCCAACGACGCCTATCAAGTGCGCCAGCCGAGCGGCTTTCCGGACTCGGGCATGTTCGTCACGTTCGCGGGGCAGGGTCGCCTTCAGCTTCCCTCCGGCACGCGCGACCTCACCGCCGGAACCTTCTTCATCGTGGATAAAAACGTCCCTTGTTCCTACCGATGCGTGAACGACGACTGGAAGTTTTACTTTATCGATTATCGGGATGCGGGAATGGCCCGCCATCTGGAGCTTCCGGCCGGCGAGACGGCGACGACGGCGAAAATGCCGGAGATCGTGCGCCTGTGCGAGCGGCTGATCGACAGCCTGATCGTCCGGCCTGCCGGCTACCGTTACTGCGTTCACCTTCATCTGCAGGAGTTGCTGCTGCTCCTCGCCAGGGAACGATACGACAGCCGCGTCACTCGTTATCCGGAGCTGGACGAGGTACTCCATCTGATGCATCGCAACATCGGCATGACGCTGCGCGTCGAAGAGGCCGTTCAACAGACGGGACTGTCCCGGACGGCTTTCTTCCAACGTTTTCGCGAGATGACGGGAACGTCTCCGACCCGCTACATGCTGGAGCTGAAGCTGGCCTCGGCCAAAGTCTCGCTCGAAACGACGAGCCTGTCGGTCAAGGAAATCGCGGACGCACTCGGCTTCTACGACGAATTCCATTTCTCGCGGACATTTAAGCGGCATTACGGCGTCTCTCCTCGCGCTTACCGGCAAGACGGTTCGGACTGAACTTCACGTTTCCTACTCCCAAAATTGACCATTGACAAAAATAATTATTTGTGTTATAATAAAATATTTTTGCATTTACAACACTATCTTCTTTTGATATCTTACGATTATCCGTCGCATGCACTTCTCTCTTCTCTGCGAACGTCCAAGGCGGAGCGATAACAAGGAGGAATCCACCGATGCTGATCATTCCAGGAATTGCCGCGCTCGAACTAACCGCCGTCATCATGGGCAGGCCGAACACGATTTACCCCGTCCTGCTATGGGACGAGGAGGAAGCCGTCCTCGTCGACACGGGCTATCCCGGACAGGCCGACCTGATTGCCGCCGAACTCGGGACATACGCTCTTCCTTCGGGCGGCCTAACGCGAATCGTCCTTTCCCACCAAGACATCGATCATATCGGCTCGCTGCCCGTTCTCGCAGCTCGATCCGCCGGCGCGGTCTCGGTCATGTCCAGCGCCTTCGAGAAGCCCTATATCGAAGGCCAACTCCGCCTGCTTAGAATAACGCCAGAAGCGATCGAGCAAGCCGTGAGGTCCCTCCCCCCGAACGTATCCGACGAGTGGAAGCAGGCGTTCCGGCATTCGCTGGAACATCCCCCAAGCTGCCCGGTGAGCGATATCGTCAATGACGGCCAAGAGCTCTCTTGCTGCGGAGGCATAACCGTCATCGCCACACCGGGCCATACGCCGGGTCATATCAGCCTCTACCACCGGGCCAGCAAGACGCTGATTGCCGCGGACGCTTTAACGGTGAACGAGGCAGGCGAGCTGTGCGGCCCGGACCCGGCGACGACGCTCGATCCGGAGCAGGCAAGACGCTCCCTGGCCAAACTGCTGGACTACGACATCGAAGCCGTCGTCTGTTATCACGGCGGACTGTACCGCGGCGACGTGCGAGGAAGATTGTCGGAACTCGCGCAGCCGGCCGGCATTTAGAGCTACGGCTGGAAGGAACATCGCCCGGCCAACAACCGGAAACCTTCGGCCGCTCCGGTATGTTACAATAAAGGCATCCTGAATTTATTCCTCATACGGGAGGCCCGCGCCGTCATGTCGAGCGATCAATCCTATACGACCGAAGAAATCTCCAAACTGTTGAAAATATCGAAGCTGACCGTGTACGACCTGATCAAAAAAGGCAAGCTCCCTTCGTATCGGGTGGGCAAGCAGATGCGGGTCGACGCGGCGGATCTGGAAGCGTACAAGCGTCAGGCCAAGGGAATCGCCCAATCGCCCTCGCCCGCTGCATCCGAAGAGCCCCCGAGCGCTCGTCCCGAGCCAAGGCAGGCATCCGGCATTCGTCCTCTCGTCATTACGGGACAGGATATGAGCCTCGACATTTTATCCAAGCATTTGGAGAACCGCGCAACCGGGTTCCGGCCGCTCCGCTCGTTCGCCGGTTCGCTGGACAGCTTGATCTCGATGTATCGGGGAGAATCCGACCTGGTCAGCACGCATCTGCTGGACGGGGACACCGGGGAGTACAATCTGCCCTACATCAAGAAAATTTTAGTCGGCTCTTCTTACGTCGTCGTGAACCTGCTCTCCCGTCAAGCCGGATTTTACGTGCGCCAAGGCAATCCCCTCGGCCTCCAAGACTGGCCGGACCTTGCCAAACCCGGCGTGCGCCTCGTTAACCGCGAGGTCGGCTCCGGCGCCAGAGTGCTGCTGGACGAGCAGCTCAGGCTGAATCGCATCGCTCCCTCTTCGTTGCTGGGATACGATGCGCTCGAGTCCAATCATCTGGCCGTCGCGGGCAAAGTCGGATTGGGCGAGGCGGACGTCGGCATCGGGATCGAGAAGGCGGCCGCGATCGTCGGCAACGTCACCTTCGTCCCGCTGATCCGCGAGCGCTACGATCTCGTCATGAGAAAATCGCCCGACAATGCCCGATGGATCGAGGCGGTCATGGACATTTTGAAATCCGATGCTTATTTGAGCGAGCTGCGGGCGATCCAGGGCTACGACCTGTCGCAGACCGGCCGCATTCTGCTGGAGACCTGATCCCGCAACGAGAAGAAGCACAAGGCGACCCGATCCCGGGCTGCGCCTTGTGCTTCTTTGTTGAGCTGCGGACATGTCGCCCGCTTCTAGATCGTAAACTGCCGAACCAGCTTCTGCAAATCTTTGGAAATATCCGACAGCGTCTGAGAGGAGCGGGTCATCTCCTCGCTGGACGCCTGCTGCTCTTCCGTCGTCGCCGCCACTTGCTGAGACATGCCGGCCGTCTGTCTGGCAATATGCCCCATGTTGGAGATCGAAGCCGCGACCTCCTCCGAGCTGGCCGCGAGCTGCTCCGCCGCCGCCGCGGCTTCCTGGATCCGGGTGGACACTTCGCCCGTGGAGGAGACGATCTCCTGGAACGCCTGCTCGGCGTGGTCCACGGCGAGTACGCCCTCCTGTACCTCCTGCAAGCTCAGCCGCATCGCTTCCGCGGCGTCGAGCGTATCCTTCTGGATCGTCGCGATCAGTTCGATGATGCCTTTGGACGACTCATCGCTCTGCGAAGCGAGCTTGCGCACCTCCCCGGCTACGACGGCAAAGCCTTTGCCGTGCTCTCCCGCCCGGGCCGCTTCGATCGCGGCGTTCAGCGCCAGCAGATTGGTGCGGTAGGCGATCTCGCCGATCAGGCCGGAAATTTCGTTGATCTGGGCCGATTGCTCCTCCAGCTTGACGATCGTGCGGCCGGCTTGCTCGACGGTCTCGGACAAGCGCTGCATACGATCCGACACCTCGACCATTTTCGCCGAGCCGCTGCTTGCCTGCTGGGCAGCCTGCTGCGACAGCTCCGACACTTCTCCCGTCGTCTCGGCGATCCGCTGGACGCCTTCCGCCATCTCGTCGATGACGCGTCCGCATTCCGCGGCGGTGCTCGCTTGCTCTTCCGAGCCGGCAGCCACCTGGTTGATCGACTCCGATACGTGCCGGGCCGCTTCCGAGTTTTGCTCGGAGCTCGCATACAGCTGGGCGGACGCCGTTGCCACCGACGTAGAGGCGTCCTGCATCTGCTGGACGGATTGCCGCAGCGCAAGCACCGTCTTATTGACGGACTCCATCATGACGCCGAATTCATCCTTGCGATCGATGCGAAGCAGATCGACGCGCAGATCGCCCGCCGAAATTCGGTTCATGACCGCCGTCGTCGCTTTAAGCGGCCTCGTCAGATTCATGATCAGCCACCAGGCCAACGCGCCTACGACGACGAGGATTCCGATTCCCAGGAAAAACAGCACGCCCGATGTCGCCTCGTACACCGCCTTGCTCTCGTTTTTGCTGTTGTTGGCTCCCTCGTGGTTGTACACGATCAGTCCTTCGACTACGGTCTTCAGATGACCGAACGATTGCGACACGTCAGCCATCGCGGCGGCCGCTTCTTCCTTCGTAGCGTTGGGATCGGCCGTCTTGGCCAGATCTTGCTGGAATTGGTTCCACGCTTGAACGAGAGATTCGTATTGGGCGACGTCCTCTTCCCCCGCCAACGTTTTCTCGTATTGTTTGATGTCTTCGTCGATCGCGCTCACGAGCGCCGTTCTCGCATCCGCGAGCTGCTTCGACTGATCCGCGTCTTGGACGCTTAATGATTGATAATAATTGCCAAGGAACTGCTCGATCTTCAAATTCGCCTGCAAAATGGTCTCTGTGCCTCGGAGCCAATGGTCGGTGACCTCGTCCGTAAAATCGCTGACCTGTTTGATCTGCGACAGCCCCGTCCACCCCAATGCAAAAACGAAGATCAATACGATTGCAAACGAACTTAGCAGCTTTGTCCTTACGGATCTCATTAGCTTCCCCCTGTTCTTAGATGACAACGGCAAATTAGGCTCTGCCTATTGCTATCATAGAAGGGGAAATGTTAAAAAACTATTAAAAATTATACTTGAATTGTAAAAATGAGGATATCAAGCGACAATTATATTTTTCCAGTCGTTAACCGCTTTCCTTAGGCGTCTTAACCCTCTTACAGCCCCTTCGTTTGGGTCCGTTTATGATTTGACGTTTACGACGTACGGAGCGGTAATGACTTGGCCCTCGTGTTTGAATTGAGCCCATATTTTGTAGAGGCCGGCATGCGGAAAAGAAGTCGAGAACTCGGCCACCGGTCCCGTCGCTTTCTCGTCGATCGGGTGCACGTGAAGATACTGCTCCGCATCCGCCGATAAGATTACGACGTGGCCGACGGCGCCCAGGTACGGTTCGAGGTCGTCAATTGCCTCCTTCGTCTTGTCGTCGCGTATCGTAAAAGAAAGCTTGACGTCCTTGCCCGGCTTGACCTCGTCAAGCGCAAGCTCGATTTCCTTGCCGTCTGTCGAGCGAACGAGCCGCTCGTCCTGCTTAAGCTCGACATGAGCCGCTTCCTCGCCTTCCACCGTCACCCATTCGCTCAGCGTCAAGTTTTGGCCGCCTTCGGGGATGAAGTCCGCGAACACCTTGTACTGTCCGCCCGATGGAAAAGCGGTCGTTACCGCAAACTCCCCGTCTCCCCGGTAATCGGGGTGAATATGGTCGAAGTAGGCCAGGTCGTGATCCACGACGATCAGATGAAGCAGCTTCTCGTGGTTGACTTCGTACTTGTCCACGGGAGTTCCCTGCCGGTCCGTAATGCGAATGGTCAGCTCCGTCTCTTCGTTGGCCGCCGCCCGGCCGGCGGCGAAGGAGAACGAAGCCTGCAGGCCGCTCTCCCCCGCCGCATTCGGTTCGCCATGCCCTCCATGCCCGGCAGCGTGCCGGCTTTCGCCGGACTTGCCGCAAGCGAAGAGCAGCGTCGCGGCGGCAAGCAAGCTCACAGCCATCAGCAGCATTCGTCTATTCATTCTCAAGCACGATCACTCCGTTTCCTAATTACCGCCGGATCGATCTAGGCGCGTTTGATTTTGACGCGCTGCAGACGAAGCGCGTTCAGCACGACCGACACCGAGCTCAGCGCCATCGCCGCTCCCGCAACCCACGGCGCGAGCAGGCCGACCGCCGCGATCGGAATGCCCAGCGTATTGTAGCCGAGCGCCCAGAACAGATTTTGCCGGATATTGCTCATTGTCTTCCGGCTCATGTAGATGGCGTCGGGAATGCTGGACAGATCGCCGCGCATCAGCGTGACGTCGGCGGCTTCCATCGCCACGTCCGTCCCGGTCCCGATCGCCATCCCGATGTCCGCCGTCGCCAGCGCCGGGGCGTCGTTAATGCCGTCGCCGACCATCGCCACCTTTTTGCCGCTCGCTTGCAGCTTGCGCACTTCCTCCGCCTTCCCTTCCGGGAGCACTTCGGCCAGCACCTTGTCGATGCCTACCTGGGCGGCGATCGTCTTGGCCGTCCGCTCGTTGTCGCCCGTAATCATCACGACTTCGATGCCCATATCCTTCAGCTTGCGAACGGCTTCGGCGGACGTTGTCTTGATCGTGTCGGCTACCGCGACCATCCCCGCATAGCGGTTATCGATCGCCGCGAGCATCGCCGTTTTGCCGGATTCCTCCAGCAGCGACATCGCCTCGTACGCCGCGCTTGCGTCCACGTTGTACCGCTCCATCAATTTGCGCGTTCCGACAAGAACCCGTTTGCCCTGCGCTTCGGCTTGAATGCCGTAGCCGGGAATCGCTTCGAACGATTCGGCCGCGGCGATGCGGATGTTCCTCTTTCCGATGCCGGCGACGATCGCTTCCGCGAGCGGGTGCTCGGACTGAAGCTCCGCGGCTCCGACGAGACGGAGAAATTCCGTTTCGTCGCCGACCGCGATCACGTCGGTCAGCTCCGGCTTGCCGTTCGTCACCGTGCCCGTCTTATCCAGAACGACGGTGTCGACTTTGTGCGTCTGCTCCAGATGCTCGCCGCCTTTGAACAGAATTCCCAGCTCCGCTGCACGGCCCGATCCGGCCATAATGGAAGTCGGCGTGGCAAGGCCAAGCGCGCAAGGACAAGCGATGACCAGAATCGCGATCGCCTTCTCCAGCGCTTCGGCGAAATCGCCGGGCGCGGCGAAGAAGTACCAGATGAGGAAAGCCGCGATGGCTACGCCGACGACGATCGGCACGAAGATGCCCGAGATCGCGTCCGCCACCCGCTGAATCGGCGCCTTGGAGCCTTGAGCCTCTTCGACAACCTTGATAATCTGGGCAAGCGCCGTGTCTTTGCCGACCTTGGTCGCCTTTACGCGAAGCGCGCCGTTCTTGTTGATCGTCGCTCCGATAACGGCGTCGCCCGCTTTCTTGCCGACGGGCAGGCTCTCGCCGGTCAGCATCGATTCGTCAACGGACGATACGCCTTCCATTACTTCCCCGTCCACCGGAATTTTGTCTCCCGGACGGACGAGCACGATATCTCCCGCCAGCACCTCTTCGACCGGCACCGTCAGCTCCTGTCCGTCGCGTACGACGAGCGCCGTTTTGGCCTGCAGGCCCATCAGCGACTTGATTGCCTCCGAAGTGCGGCCTTTGGCGCGGGATTCCAGCAGCTTGCCCATAATGACCAGCGTAATCAGAATCGCGCTCGTCTCGTAGTACAGCGCCGGACCGTGATGCTGCATGCCGGCTGCGGCATACCAGTCGATCGTCAGGTACAGACTGTAGAAGAACGCGGCCGAGGTGCCGAGCGCCACGAGCACGTCCATATTCGCGCCGCCGCCCCGAAGCGCCTTGTACGCTCCGACGTAGAACTGTTTGCCGACGTAGAATTGCACCGGAGCGGCAAGAAGCAGTTGGAACCACGGCTCCATGAACAGCTCCGGCAAGTAGATCCAAGAGGTGAACGAGAAGTGGGCGACCATGCTCCACAGCAGCGGCAGCGACAGAGTGGCCGACAAGATCAGCTTGTTCTTCTGCTTACGGGTTTCCTTGGCGCGCCGATCCTCCGCGTTCGCGTCTTCCTGGCGGACGATCGCCCGGTAGCCGAGCTGCTTGACCTTGCCCTGCATATCGCCGACCGAGACGCTTCCCGGATTGAACTCCACGCGGGCGGATTCGAGCGCGAAGTTGACGGTAACGCCCGTCACGCCGGGAAGCTTCGCCAGCCCCTTCTCGATCCGGTTGGTGCACGCCGCGCACGTCATGCCTTCCAGCTTGAACTGCGCGACCTCCTTGGCGGTATCGTATCCCAGCTTGCGGATCGTCTCCTCCATTCGTTCGATGCCGACTTTCGCCGGATCGTACGTGACGCTCGCCTGCTCGACCGCGAAGTTGACGTTGGCGGCCGAGACGCCCTCCAGCTTGCCGAGTCCTTTCTCGATCCGGTTGGCGCATGCCGCGCACGTCATGCCGGTAATTTGCAAAGACGTCATCTTCGTATCGCTTGTCGCCGTCGTTTCCACTGTCGCTCACTCCTTAGTCGCGCAAGCCGATTAAGACTTTACGTCGTATCCTTGATCCTCGATCGCCGCTTTGATTTTGTCGACGGTTGTGCTGGCTTCGTTATAAGTCACTTCGACCGACCCGCTTTTCAGATCGACGGTTCCTTCCGCTCCGATCTCCTTCAGCGCGCCTTCAACGGAGTTTACGCAATGCTGGCAGCTCATGCCTTCGACTTTCAAAATGGTTTTAGCCATGTTTCATCAACCTTTCGGATAAGATTTTGATTTCTGACGTTAGTATACCCCTCTACCCTATATTTAGTCAACAACTATTTTTAGAGTACCTGGGTACCCTATATCGAACGTAATGCGACTATTGCCTTCCAGGGAGTAGTCATAACCACCGGCTTAGCCGGTGGCTTCCATCAGCCCTATAAGGGCATGGTACTAGCAAGCGCCTAAGAAAGGCGCACTGAAAGTCTGCCAACCGCGAGCGGTCTCGGGCTTGCCCCTAAAGGGGCTTTTTTATTTGCCCTTTCCTACCGACTCACCCGTAAACGGGTCGAACAGTTCCTTCATCGTGAGTTGTTCGTAGTTCTTATCCTCTGTTAGCTGATTCCGAATGTATTCGGCGATCGCTTTCCTGTTACGGCCTACCGTATCTACAAAATAGCCTCTACACCAAAATTGTCGATTCCCGTAACGATACTTCATGTTCGCAAATTTATCGAAGATCATCAGCGAACTTTTCCCCTTTAAGTACCCCATGAACTCCGATACACTCAGCTTTGGCGGGACACTCACCAACATATGGATATGATCTGGACATGCTTCTGCTTCGTGGATCTCCACCCCTTTGCGCTCACATAACTCTCGAATGATTTTTCCAATTTCCCGCTTCATCTTTCCGTATATCACTTGTCGTCTATATTTTGGTGCAAATACTATATGGTATTTGCAGTTCCAGCGCGTGTGTGCTAGACTGCTCTTATCCATTTCCCTTGTCCTCCTTGATTTGATGGTGCGGTTGGCAGACCGGCTACCATCTTATCATAAAGGTCAAGGGATTTTTACTCATAGCTATAAGCTTTCCTGAACCCCCAGTCGAACTGGGGGTTTTCTTAGACAAAAAAACGCCTGCGATCGTTCGCAGGCGTTAGTGCGTCGTATTCTATTCTTATCTGTTGAGCAATTCCAGAAATTCCGAACGAAGCGCAGGGCTTTTGCGGAATTCCCCGCGAACCGCGGATGTGACCGTCTTGCTGCCGGGTTTCTTCACGCCGCGCGCGCACATGCACAGATGCTCGCCTTCGACGACGACCATGACGCCGTGCGGCTTAAGCACCTCTTCCAAGATGTCCGCGATCTGCGACGTAATTCTCTCCTGGACTTGCAGCCTTCTGGAGATCGCTTCGACAAGCCTTGCGAGCTTGCTCAGACCCGCGATCTTGCCGCTGGGAATGTAGCCGATATGCGCCTTGCCGAAGAAGGGCGCCATATGATGCTCGCACTGACTGTAATAGACGATATCCTTGACGATCACCAGTTCCTCGTGCTGCTCGTCGAAAGTAACGCCAAGTACGTCTCTGGGATCGACCGCGTAGCCGGCGAAAATTTCCTCGTACATCCGCGTGACGCGAGCCGGAGTTTCCAGCAAGCCTTCGCGCTCGACGTTTTCGCCGATCAGCTTCAATATTTCCCGTACATGGAATTCGACCTGCTCGCGGTTCTGGCCGACTTGCGCGTTAGAGTAATCTTTGGCTCCCGCCATGACAACGCCTCCCCTACTATCTGCGGAACTTCGGATTGTTGCGGTTCTGGTTTCCGCCCTGGGTCGCCTTGCCGCCGGAATTTTGGTTTTTCATCATTTGCTGCGCTTTCGCGATCTGTTGGCTGTTCATGTTATATCCCATCTGCTTGGCCATTTTCTGCAGCATTTCGGGATTGCTTTGCATCTTGGTCATCTGCGAGCGCAGGTAGAACACCCCGATGATGAAACCGACGATCAAACCGACGATTAACGTCACGATCGGAATAATATAGGACCACATTTGCCGATACACCCTCCGAATTTCATAAAATAAAGCCCCGCGAACGCCGCAATGCGTTGAGCAGGGCTGTTGTACTATGATAGCATGGCCGAACAACGTGCGCAAACGATAGCTTGCAAGCCCTTTGCAAGCCCATCCGCGCATCCCGAACTCAAGACAGCACGGAATCGATGAACACGGTCGGGTGCTGCGCCAGATCGATCTCGCTGTAGCCGACCGCATCGTCGCCATCCTTGTCGATAATGCGGACGACGGGCCTTCCCGGCAGTCCCCGGTGCTGTCCGACGACAACGCCCGTCTGACGGGTGGACAGCCTGACCGATATGCCGTTAGGGTAGATCGACACGATGCGCATGAAGTGGACGAGCACTTCGTGATCCAGCAGCGTTCCCGAATAGGCATTCAAGCGTTCGCAAGCCTCATGCGGCATCAGCGGAGCTTCGTCGCCGGACGGATAGATCAGATTGTCGTACAGATTGGCCGCCGCCGTAATTTTCGCGTACGTATGAATGTCGTCCCCTGTAAGTCCGCGCGGAGCGCCGCTTCCGTCGATCGCCTCGTGATGCTGGAAGGCGACGTGCGCGATAAGCAGACTGTACTCCCGCTTGTTCTTCAGCAAGTCGAATCCGCGCCAGGCGTGGTGCATGCGTCCTTCCTGAACTTCCGGAGCGCCCAGCTTGCCGATATCGTGCAGCAGCGCTCCCACCGCCAGCTCCTTGAGCTGAATCATATTGAGCCCCATGTTCAGGCCGACCAGCGAAGCCATCATGCAGACGTTCATCGCATGAAGGAACATGGCGTTGTCCGCGGTGCGGATATCCGACAGCTGGATCATGAGGTTCTGATTTTTCATTACGTCCTCCAGCAGATCGTCGACCGTCTGTCCGATCGCCTTCGAACTGAAGTTTTTGCCCGAGCGAAGCTGTTCGAACGTTTCCGACATCTGGTGGATGACGGCCCGTTTCGTCTCTTCCGACAACAGCTCTTCGTGCGAAATATCGCGAAACATCGGATCGTCGATATAGATCGTCGTGACGCCCAGTCGTTTAAGGGTGCTAATCATATATACGGTAAGCTGTACGCCGGTCGAGAGCAGCACGGCTCCGTTCGAGGAAAAAATCGTCTTGCCCAATATTTGTCCCGGTTCTACCGTTTCTATGTCGACTAATTTCATATCGGTTTCTCTCCTGCCTCGATCTCGATGTTCGTCTTTGATGCATTACTCACTATTTCGGCAAAAAAGAAGAGGAAATGAACCCACTAAGGATGAAATGCCTCTCATTTCCTCGGAAATAATCTATTAGCCGCTCCGTTGTTCGAGCGCTCTGTCGATTGCGCCCAGCACTTCGACGCTCTCTTCTCCTTCGCGCGCTTCCCGCAGTCCTTCCAGCGCTTCGGGAGTAGCGATGCGACCAAGCGCCCAAGCGGCGGACTCTCTCAGCTCCGGACGGGGATCGTTGCGCAGGACGGTCACGATGTCCGGCACCGACTCCGCGTCGCGGAAATTGCCCAATCCGATCAGCGCGTTGCGCTGAATCGGCTTGCGTCCCCTCCACGCCGCCGAACTGGAACCGAACTTCTCCTTGAATTCCCGATTGCCCATCGACAGCAGCGGACGCAGCAGAGGCTTGACCACTTCGGGATCGGGCAGCAGCTCGGGATGATGACGGATGTCGACTTTGCGATTAACCGGACAGACGATCTGACACGTATCGCAGCCGTACAAGCGGTTGCCGATCTTAAGCTTCATCTCGTCGTCCACGAATCCCTTGGTTTGGGTAATGAAGGAGATGCAGCGCTGGGCGTTCAGCTGACCGGGGCCGACGAGCGCTCCCGTCGGGCAGGCGTCGATGCACAGCGTGCAGTCGCCGCAATCGTCGGGCAAGGAGCTGTCGGGAGGCAGCGGCAGACTGGTAATAATTTCGCCCAAGTACATCCACGAGCCCAGCTCCGGGGACAGCACCGAACAGTTTTTGCCGCTCCAGCCGATGCCGGCCCGTTCGGCCACGGCCCGGTCCGACAGCGCTCCGGTATCGACCATCGACAGCAGCTTGGCGTCCGGCACCCGTTCCAGAATCCATTCGGACAGGTTCGCCATCCGCCTCCTGAGCGCCTGATGGTAATCTTCGCCCCACGCGGAACGCGCCAAAATGCCGCGTCTTCGTCCCGGCTCCGATACGGGAGCGTTCTTCAGCTTCGTCGGATAAGCGACCGCGATCGCGATAATCGACTTCGCTTCCGGCATATGCAGCGAAGGATCCGTCCTCAAGTCGAGATCCGGCTCCTCGAAGCCGGATTCGTGTCCGCGCTCGCGGTGGCGGATCAGCCGTTCCTTCAACTCGTGAAATGGCTCCGCCGTCGTTACGCCCAGCTTGTCGATGCCCAGACCGGGCGCCGCCTCGAGCAGCTCTTCCTTTAATTGCTTCCAATAACGATAATCTCTGTTCATTCGCAATCGCTCACAGCTTCTTGATTCGGGTGATTGGCCATACGATCAAGTCCGCCCGGCCCTCGACGAGTTCTTCGGACACTTCCTTGAACGCTCTGCTGTCCTTGCTGGCGTTCCGATGACGGTTATCCCCCATCACGAAATAGTGGCCTGAGCTGACCGTCGTCGGACCGAAGTTTCCGTCCTCGATCTTCGAATCCGTGTATGGCTCCACCTTCAGCTCTCCGTTAATATAGAGCTCCCCGTCGCGAACTTCCACTTGGTCCCCGGGAATGCCGATGATCCGTTTCACCAAGTATTCCTTGCCTTCCTCGCTCCCGCTCGGATCTTTGAAAATAACGACGTCTCCGCGCTCCAGACTTCCGAGACGCAAGGCGATCTTGTTCACGAACAGCCATTCGTTCTCATGAAGGGTCGGCTCCATCGATATTTTCTTCACCGTCGACAGCTGGAAGACGAACGCCTTAAGCAGCAGCACGATCGCCGCCGCGATGATGAGCGCCTTCGCCCAGTCCCACAGCTCTTTGCGCCATCCGGTCAACAGAGGTCCCCGGTCGCGGGACTTCTGCGCTTTGGGAGCTTGCTGAACCTTGGAAGCCGAGCGGCTTCTTCCTTCGGGAACTCCCGTATCCATTCCTTCCGTCATGTCGCCCGTTCCCCTCCTTCTGCGTTCATCTGCTTTTTCCATTGCTCGTAATAGAAGCGGGCCGCGGCATCGTCGAACGGAAATGCTCCGGCCCCGATATCCGCGCGGAGCGCCCGCAGCTCCGACTCTATCCGCTCCTCCACCGCTGCTCCGTAACGATAAGAAGCTTTATGAGCGTCGTACTCGTCGCGGTCAAGCTCCGTCGCCGTTCCGTCAGGCAGCACGACGATATCCAGATCGTAATCGATATAAGTCAGCACGTCTCCGTACCTGTAAGGAGGAGAAGCCAAATTGCAATAGTAGCGAACGCCAACCTCCTCCAGCAGCGCGACGACGTTATACCAGCGTTCGGGAAGAAAATAAGTGACGGCGGGAACGCGGCTCGACCATTCTCGCCCGTTCGATTCCTGAACCGTCGTATGTTCGTTGATCAATACCCATGCCTTACGGGGATCCAGCCCCTCATGCAGCCGACTCGCGGGAACTTGCCAATTCTCGAGCCATACCCGATGCAAGGAACCGTCATGCTTAAAGCTCTTGATCACGCACTTCGAATATTGTCCGTCCGCGCTTTCCGTCATGGCTCGTCCCTCCCTGCGGTTCTGGTTGATCGAGCAGCTCCGAATCTGCCCGCGCGATGCGTGTAATATAAGAAAAGCATATCTCCCCGCCAAAAGCAATGGCGTTAAAGATATGCTTTCCATGAACCTCCGCTCGAATCAGCCCGCTACGATCGCAAGCGGCTGTGTTAACTGAACGGTATTGACAGACATGAGTCCGAGCGAATCGTAGAAAGGGCGAAGCAGCTCGTTGTGCTTGTCCTCCGCGACCAACACCTTCAATACGTTGCGCTGCCTGAACCGGTTGCTCATATGAGAAACAAGCTGCCGTCCGACGCCCTGGCGTCTGAACTGATCCCGAACCGCAATGCGATAGACATACCCCTTGTGATGGTCAATCGTTCCGATCAATACGCCGACGATGTTTCCGGCCGATTCCGCCACGAGCACCAATTCGCTGTCCCAGGACAATTGGCGGGCGAAAGCTCCCATCGTCTCTTCGCAGCATTCTTCCGATAATACCTCTTCCAGAAGCTCCGCGACCAACTTGTAGTCTGACAATTGGAAAGAACGAATCTGCATGCTGTCTTATCCTCCGAGCATTCAGTTTTACATCCAGTTAACGGTCTCTTCATTTTACGACAAATTGGCGAAAATTCTAGTTCTTTTCTTAAAATAAGCTAAATTTTTTTTGTAAAACTGCTAGATAACGAGATGAAAACGCTTAATTAACGAGATATACGCCTATTGATTATTTATAATCGCCAAATTAGACTGTTTTTCGCCATTTATGGCGAATAATCAAGATCGAAAAGGGCATAATGAAGAGGTTGCGGGTCGCCGTCGACTCCTCTCTTGGTCCTTCTCGAGACTTTTTATACATTTATGTTGATTTAATCGGGAGGATATTGGATAATAAAGACTGTGAGCGATTAGGCTACATATCGCAATCCCATTTTAGGAGGTAATTGACCATGGCACACGAATTACCGGCGCTTCCTTACGCGACTAACGCGCTTGAGCCGCACATCGACGCAACGACGATGGAGATCCATCACGGCCGTCACCACAACACTTATGTAACGAACCTGAACAACGCTTTGAAATCCGCTCCGGAGCTGGAAAGCAAGAGCGTTGAAGAGCTGATCTCCGACCTGAACGCCGTTCCGGAAAGCATCCGCACCGCGGTTCGCAACAACGGCGGAGGACACGCCAACCACAGCCTGTTCTGGGCAACGATCAGCCCAAGCGGCGGCGGACAACCGACCGGCGCTCTGGCCGCGGCAATCGACGCCGAGCTGGGCGGATTCGATAAATTCAAGGAAACGTTCGCGGCTGCCGCGACGACCCGCTTCGGCTCCGGCTGGGCATGGCTCGCGCTCGGCCAAGACGGCAAGCTGAAAGTATACAGCCTGCCTAACCAAGACAGCCCGATCATGGAAGGCGACAAGCCGCTGCTCGGCCTGGACGTATGGGAGCACGCTTACTATCTGAAATATCAGAACAAGCGCCCGGATTACATCGCCGCTTTCTGGAACGTCGTGGACTGGAACGCAGTCGGCGCGAGCTACGATTCCGCGAAGTAATTAGACATGCTAAAAGCGCATGAACCTCCGTTTCGGAGAGTCATGCGCTTTTTTTAATGAACGGCGTCCTCTTCCAGTAATCCGTTCAAATCCGCCGTCACCGTATCGATCATGTGTACGAACGAGGACAGCTCCTGCGAGCTTGCCGCCTGTTCCCGCGAGAAGCGCACCGTCTCTTCGCTGCCGTGCTTGACCTCGTCAAGAGAAGAGCGGATTTCCTTCAGCTTGCTCTGGATCGCGACCAGCGACTGCTTGGAGCTCATGGCCAGCTTGCGGATTTCGTTGGCGACGACTTCGAAGCCGAGCCCGGCTTCTCCGGCGCGCGCCGCTTCCAGCGCCGCATTCAGGCCGATGAGATGCGACTGGTCGGAAATCTCCCGCATCGTCGTTCCAAGCTGGCTGATCTCGTCGATGCTGCCCGCCAGCTCCCGTACCTTCGCGTGGGAATTTTCCTGAACGGACGCCGTATGCGAAGCGTTCGACGCGACGAGATTGCTGCTGGCGCTCAGTTGCACCATCATCGAGGACAGCTCCTGCACGACCGAGCTCACCTTGGTCAGCATATATTGGCGCGATTCCACCAACCTCTCGATTTTCGCTTTCTCGTCTTCCTCGTATGCTTCGAGCACGATCTGGGAATCGAGGTTGAACATTTTGCTCAGCGAATGAACCGACTTGACCCAATCTTCCGGATCGACCCGCTTCAGATGCTTCGTCGCCAAATCCAAATATAGAATATAAGTACCTAAATACCAATTCGTCGTTAAGCCGATCTTCGAATGAACTTTGCCGATATACAGTCTCTTGCTGAAAAATGACTCGTCGATCTCGCCGGCCGTCATCGATTGGAAGTACCAGCGCTGCGTCTCCTTAAGCCGCTCGATCGTGCTGTGTCCGTTGATCAGTCTCAGCAGCTCCGGCTGCTCGGTAATTTTCGCGTAGAGCTCGTCCACCACTTGGTTCGTAATTTCCGCGAACTGAGCTTCCTTGGACTTCAATAACGCCAGATCTTCCTCCGAGATGCCGATGTACTTCAATTGCTTGAGCCTCGAATCGCTGACTTGAATCAAGCAGTTCCCCCCTTGTCGGTTGTCTCTTACTAGAGTGGCTTGAAACCGTCCTTTCGTCAAGCACTCCTTCGATATTGTTCGATTACGCGATGCAGAAACCGCTGGCGGCCAGCAGCTTGTCCGTTCTCAGCAGCACTGTAAGCTCGTCCCCGCGCTTGTGGATGCCCCGGATAAATTCCGATGCGACGCTCGCGATCGCCGCGGGAGTCGTCTCGACTTCGCTATCGGGCATATTGAACACTTCCGTTACGGAATCCACGAGCACCCCGATATCGCTTCCGCCTTCCCTCATGACGATGACCCGAGATTCTTCCCCGATCGGCAGCGGAGGGAGGCCGAGACATTGCGCCAGATCGACGACCGGCAGCAGCGAGCCTCTCAGGTTGAACATGCCGAGCATTTCCGGTGCCGTCGACGCCACTTGCGACAAGGCGGGCACGCGGATGATCTCTTTGACCTGACCGATGTCGAGCGCATAGTGCTGTTCGCCCAGCATGAACGTAACCCTTTTCTCCGTATGAACGGATTTGACCGCTTGCCTGCCGACCCGTCCGGGATCGGTCACCGTTCCCGCATCGCGGACAACGGCGTTCACGTCCAGAATGTAAGCAATGCTGCCATTACCCAGAATCGAAGACCCCGAGACGTACGGAACCTGTCCCAAGTAAGCGGACAACGGCTTCATGACGATCTCTTGGTTGGCCACGAGCCGGTCCACGTACAGGCATACGCGCCGCTCGGCCGCCCCGATCATGACCGCATATCCCTTGCCCGCCCGCGCTGGCTCCGTGCGCAGCTTGCCGTGCAGCCTGACAAGCGGGAAAATGTCTCCTCTAACCGTGCAGATTTCTTTGCCGTGAACGCTCTGGATGTTCGCGGAGGATAATTGGAACGTCTCCAGCACGTGAACGAGCGGGATCGCGACGGTATGTTTGCCCAGCTCGACGAGCAGCGACCTCGTAATCGCCAGCGTCAGCGGCAGCTTGATCGTAATCTCCGTCCCTTGGCCGAGCGTCGTGTCGATGTCGATCAGCCCGTTCAGCTTCTCGATCTGCGTTCGCACGATGTCCATGCCGACTCCGCGTCCGGACAGCTCGGTCACTTGCTCCGCGGTAGACATCCCCGAGTGGAAAATGAGCGCGATAAGCTCCTTGTCCGACAGCCTTGCCGCTTCCTGCTCGGAGATGAAGCCTTTATGAACCGCTTTGCGCTTGACCTTCTCCGGATCGATGCCGCGGCCGTCGTCCTTCACGCGAATGACGATCGCGTTCTCCTGGTGGCTCGCCTGCAGCAGCAGCTGTCCTTTGCGCGGCTTGCCGAGCTTCTCGCGCTCGTCGGGCGACTCGATCCCGTGGTCGGCCGCGTTGCGCAAAATATGAATGAGCGGATCGCCGATCTCCTCGATAAGCGTCCGGTCAAGCTCCGTCTCCTTGCCCTCGATCGTGAATTGAATCTCCTTGCCCGCCTGCTGCGACAGATCCCTGACCAGCCTCGGGAACCGATTGAACAGCTGCTCGATCGGCAGCATCCGGGTTTTCATCATCCCCTCCTGAAGCTCGGCGATGACGCGGTTCAGATGATCCGTCACTTCTCCCAGCGTCGCGACGTCCTGGTCCTGCTTGGCGCGCTCGCCCATCTTCCTGCGCACCTCCTGCAGCCGGGTGTTGTCGATAATCAACTCCCCGACCAGGTTAAGCAGATGCTCCAGCCGTTTCACGTCTACGCGAACCGTCTGCTGAATCGACGCCTTGCCTTCCGCGCTTGCTTCGAGCTTGCCCGCGGGCGCAGACGCAAGCGATGCGGACGGAACGGATGCAACCGCATCCGGCGCAGCGGACGGGGCAGATGCGACCGGAGCGGAAGCCGATGCGGCAACCGGGGCCGCGTCGAACGCAGCGACAGAAGCAGCGACAGAAGCGGCGACCGGAGCGGCAAGCTCGTCCAGCAAAGCTTCGGCCTTCGTCCGACCGCCGACCCTGCCCGGCTGAGGAAACGACTCGATCAACTGAACGTTAACGTCGTTAATTTGCGACAGCTGCAGCACGTTGCTCCCGATCGTTTCGGGTGAATGCCCGGAAGCGATTACGTACGAGATCGGGCCCGACAGCAGCAGCTCCTCGTTCTCCCAGTCGGCCAGCGACGGCTTCAGAGCGATCACTTCGCCGGTCTCGCTGAGCGTGCGATGCACGAGCATGGCCCGCACCGTCGGCATATCCGCTCCTGCCGTCAACGTCACCGACACCAGGTAGAGCGGTACGCCTTCCTCCCTCTTGCGCGCCATCTCTTCCAACTCGGTCTGGGCCCATCCGGACTCCGCGCCCTCGCAGCCGTTCGTCTCCGGCAATCCGTCGGTCTCTTCTTTTCCGGCCGATGCGGCCGGGCGGCCCGACAAGCAATCGTTCAAGGCGATCAGAAGCGTTCCGTGCGGCTGCTCTTCCGCCCGCCCCTGCCTGAGCGCTTCGCGCTGCACTTTCAGATAGTCGATGCAATCGAACAGCGTGTTGATAAGAGTGGAACTCAGTGACAGCCTATCCTGGCGCAGCAAGTCGAACACGCTCTCCACCCTGTGCGTCACTTCTTTCATCTGGTGAAAGCCCATCGCCGCCGAAGAACCTTTTAACGTGTGCGCGGCACGGAATATTTTCTGAATGGTATCGAGTTGATTGCCGCCGCTCTCCAGCTCGAGAATGGAGTGGTCGAGCGTCAGCAGCTGCTCTTCCAACTCGTCCAGGAAGACGCTCAAATAGGTCGAAGCGAAGTGGTCCATCCGATTACAGCTCCCCTCTTAAGCCTAGCACGGCTTTCAAATCCAAGATGCTGACCAGCCGGTCGCCCAGCTTGCCGATGCCCGCCAGATAGTCGCGCGACGCGACCGCGGAATTATCCGCAGCCGGGGGCAGAATCTCGTCGAAGGACGCCACTTGATCGACGCTGTCCACACCTATTCCGATATCGTCCGCTTCCGAGCTCACGATGACGATGCGCGCGGAGGGTCCCTGCTCGGCTTCCTCCGCCCCGAACCGGGCGCTTAGCCCGATTACGGGAACGATTCTGCCGCGCAAGTTGATGACTCCTTTGACGAAGGGCTTGTCGCACGGCACCTCCGTAATCGGCTGCACCTTGATGATCTCCTGAATCTCCGAGATCGACAGCGCGTATTTTTCCCCGTTCAGGCCCAAGACGATATAGTTTTTCATGGCGGTTCCTCTCTCCTACACTCTGAAAATCGACACGTTCTCGTTCAACTTCTCGGACAGGCGGGCCAGCGAGTTCGACGAGCTCGCCGCTTCTTCCGCCGCGGCCGCGGACTGCTGGCTGGCCGCCGCGATCAATTCGACCGCGCGCAGCACCTCGTCGGACTGGGCGGCTTGCTGTTCGCTGGACGCCGCGATCTCGGACACTTGCCCGGCCGTCTCCGTCACCATGCCGACGATGCGCTCGAACGTCCGGCCGGTCGCCGCCGACAATCCGGCCGCCTCTTCCACCGCTTTGACGCTTTGGTCGGTATTCCGCTGCATTCCTATAATGATCGACGCGATCTGCTTCGTCGCTTCCCCGCTCCGTTCCGCGAGCTTGCGAACCTCGTCGGCGACGACTGCGAAGCCTCTTCCTTGATCGCCGGCCCTGGCCGCCTCGATCGCCGCGTTCAAAGCCAGCAGATTCGTCTGCTCGGCGATTTCGTCGATGACTTCGATAATCTGGCCGATCTGCTGCGAATCCTGCTCCAGCAGGCGCATCTGTTCGGACAATCTGTCCATGCTGTGCAGCGAAGCTTCGATCGCTTCCCCGCCTTCCTCCGCCCCGCGTCTGGCGCGGTCGGATAACTCCGCGACAGAGCTCGCGTTCGATGCGACGGCGGCGACCGCTCTGGACATTTCCTGTACGAGCTCGTTGATCGTCTGGGCCGATTCCGCCTGGTCCGTACTGCCTCTGGCGATCTCCTCCGTCGTCGCCGAAATTTCCTGCGCGGCGGCGGCGACGCTCTGTGCCGAACCGAGCGTATGCCCGATCAGCGAGCGCAAATTCCCCATCATTTCGTTGAATGCGCCTGCCAGAACGCCGACCTCGTCCTTCGTGAGCGACTCCGCCTGTTCCGTCAGATCGCCTTGAGCGGCGCGGGTGGCGACGTTTACGACCGACTTGATGGAACGAACGAGCCTGGACGACAGGAACAGGGACAGAGCAACGCCAAGCGCGAGCGCGAGCGAGCCGAGCACGATGACGGCTATCGTTCCTACGCGGTTCGATTCGAAGGTATCCGCGATCTTCTCGTCCGATCCTTGCACGATGTACCCGATCCATTCGTTCATGTCCGACCGGATCGTCTGCACGAGCGGCAGCGCTTCCCGGATAAGAGTCAGATCCGTATTCGCGCCTTCCCGCTCCGCATCGCCGACCATCTGCTCCACCGTGGCGAAGAATCGTTCCGTCTTCTCGCGAATATCGTCGTACTTCGCCTGCTCTTCCGCCTCGACAATCAGCGCTTGATACTCTTGCATTCCCGCGCGGAAGCTGTCCATCGAGCCTTTCACCGCCGCGATCATGGAGCTCCTCGTCTTCTCGTCCGTCTCGAATTTCATTAACAGCAGCTGTCCGCTTATTCCGTTAAAATCGCCCCGCAGTTGGGACAGCTTGTACGTGCTTGGCATCCACTCGTCCTTAATCTCCGAGATGGAGCCCTTTAACGACGACATCTGGGTGACCGATACGACCCCCACCGTCAAGAGAAGAATAAGTACGATTCCGAATCCGGTTAACAGCTTCGTTCGAATGTTCATGTTCCAAGCCACGTCTCCTTTAAGGGTTTTGCCGGTGACGACCGCAATCCGTTGTTAAACCTCGGTCTCTGCCGGCAGCCGAATGATGCAATCCAATATATTCATTAACTCTCCGCGCGACTGGTAGAGAAAGCCCATCAGGGAATCCTGGAGCTTGTCCGTCTGAAGCGTCGCGTTAAGCCAAACTTGGCGATTCAGAATCACGATGGACAGCTCGTATTTGGAAGGGTATCTTTTGATTTCCTCGTAAATCGTCGTTTCCAGATAAGCCTCCGGCAAGATCAGCGAATACATAAGCGCAGGATATTCGGGATCCATGTCCCTGATTTGAAATTGCTCTCTCAAAGGGTAGTTCCGCTTGTGCCAACGGTAACCGAACGACACCGCATCTTCTTCCCACACCGGCTCGTACATATTGATCGCCTCCAGGAAAAGCTGTCTGTAAAACTGTATTAGCTTCACTTCATGCCTCCTCAATCTATGATGTCAGCTTGCATAACTGACGGCCGCCTCCTTGCTTGCGTCTGATACGTTCCTCATCTTCCTTTACTGTAAGGCGGAATTATTAAATCTTGTGCTTACTGAATATGAGACAGATATGTTTTTCGCTAACCGAATCGTACAGTTGTTAAGAAATTGTTTGGGCATCGGATGCACGGGCTCAAAACGCAAAAAAGCCAAGGCGCATAACGCGCCTTGGCGAGCCCCTGCGCAGCCTGGCTTAACAGCCCGGCTTATCGGCGCAGAGTAAGAAGGAAATATTCCGTTAACAATTTGCGAAACACGTTCGGCCACGCGTAGTTCTCGAACTCTTCCGGGCCGACCCAGCGGTAGCCGGTCCTGTCGGCCACGTATTGCTCCTCCAGCGCCGAGGCGCCCAGCACTTTGATTTTCCAGACGAGATGGGTGAAAATATGCTGCGCCTCCCCGACGACCTCGCCGGACGCCGCCTTCACAAGGACGCCGTCCTCCGCAAGGGCCGCCTCCAGCAGCGCCGCCCCTTCCTCCGGCCGAATCCACGCGTCTTCGTCCGGCACTTCAATGTGCGGAAGCTCCCACATTTGCGCCAGCAGTCCCGTCTCGGGCCGCTGCCGGACGAGCACCTTGCCGGCGAACGCCCCGCTCCCCTCGATCAGGGCGGCCCAGCGGAACACCGGTCTCGCCTTCTTGGCCTTCGTCTTCACCGGGAGCTCCCGTTCCTTGCCTTGAAGCCGGCCCTCGCATCGCTCGCCTACGGGACACTCCGGGCAGGACGGGGATTTCGGCGTGCACACCATCGCTCCCAGTTCCATCAACGCCTGATTGAAGTCGGCGGCCTGCCCTTCCGGAATAAGCGACTGAGCCAGCCCTTCCATCCCGATCCGCGTCGCCGGGCGGGCGATGTCGTCCTCGAGGCAGAAGTACCGGGACAGCACCCTCATCACGTTGCCGTCCACGGCCGGTTCCGGCTGATCGTAAGCGATGCTGAGAATCGCGCCCGTCGTATACGGACCGACGCCTTTCAGCGCGGACACCTCCGCTTTGCTCCGGGGAACTTCTCCCCCGTAGCGCTCGGCCACCTCGCGCGCGGCCGCTTGCAGATTGCGCGCTCTGGAGTAGTAGCCCAATCCTTCCCAATGCTTCAGCACGTCGTCCTCAGGCGCCTCGGCCAGATGGCGAAGCGTCGGAAAGCGGTCCACGAACCGGTTGAAATACGGAATGACCGTATCCACGCGAGTCTGCTGAAGCATAATTTCGGACACCCAAATATGATATGGATCCCGGCTTCTTCTCCAGGGCAGATCGCGCCGCACCTTGCGATACCACCGCAGCAACCCTTCGCCGAAATACCGTTTGTCGTCCGTTGCCGTCAACGCGATTTCCCCTCTTCCCTCTCGTTGCTGTCCTCTCCGGACGAAGCCGCGATGAACGCCGCCTGCTTGCGGAAGCGGCTTGGCGTCAATCCCGTATGCGCTTTGAACATTCTGGAGAAGTAATAGATTTGCATGCCGACTTGCCCGGCGACCGAGGATACGTTGCTGTCCTGCTTCAGAAGCAGGCTCTTGGCGATCTCCATCCGTCTGAGATTCACGTACTGAATCGGCGAATAGCCGAGAATTCCTTTGAAAAACACGATAAAATAATTCGGGTGCAAGTAGACCTGCTTGGCCATGTTCTCGACCGTAATGTTGTCCGCGAGATGCTCGTCGATGTACTTCAGCACCATATCGATCTTCTGCAGATCGTCGGTGGGAGCCGTGTTGTCGATCAGCGAGAGGCTGTCCAAATAATAGCTGATCAGCTCCAGCATCGCCGCCTTGATCTTAAGCTTGGAGGTCAAGCCGTTGCGCGCCAGCTCCTCGAACAGGCGGACGAAGATGCCCGATACCGCCGTCTCGTCCTCCACCTGGATGTGGAACGGAATCTGCAGCGCCCGATACAAGTCCCGATCCTCGTAGCTGCTGCGAAAATGGCACCATTGCAGCGTCGCCGATTCGCCCGGCTCCAGCACGATGCGATGCGGCATGCCCGCCAACAAAATAAACAACTTGCCGCTCTCCAGCGGAATCTCCTTGTTCTGGGCGATCAGCTTGCCTTCGCCCGAAGATCTGACGAACAAGAAGCGATGACAATCGTATACGGTGTCCTTGTCCTTCAGAACCGAAGCGTCCAGTACGGTCTCCGCCGCCGCGGCCACCTCGAGATTCATCTGTTCGAAGTGCTTCATCATGATCGTGATATAATTCGTTCTCATCATCAATGCCCCATTATCCGGATAAAATTAAATTTCATCCCCTTAACATTATTCCATTATACGTCACGATTCGCGAAGCGTAAATTACCATATCATAATCGCCAACCCAATAAATAACAGCCCGGCAGCGTATTTCTGCCGGACTGGTGTCGCTCATAGCTTTTCGATTAGGGCGGTAGCCGCCGCGAGCGCGCGTTCGTGCGTAATCGCGATATGCAGCCGATAATTCGGATCTTCCCAACCGAGACGCGCGATCGCGGCGGAGGACAGCCTGCATACGGGCTTGCCAAGCTCGTCGGCGATCACCTCGATATCCTGGAACCCCACCGTCGCTCCGATCCCGCATCCCAGCGCCTTCACGACCGCTTCCTTGGCGGCGAACCTGCCGCTGGCGTATTCCAACGCCCGCCGGGGCGGCAGAGCTTCCCAGGCCTTCCGCTCCGCAGGCGTCAGCACCCTGTCGATAAACCTAGACCCGCTGCGCCCCGCGAGAATGTTCGCCATCCGCGCCGTCTCCACGACATCCAGACCGATTCCGACAATCATGCCGAGCGGTCAGATCCCCGGAATCGGCTGGCGCTTATGCTGCGTGCGCAAGTAGCGCTGCTCGAGGTTTTCCCTGGCTTGCGGATCGATATCCTTGCCTTCCAGATAGGCGCTGTTGTCGTCGTAAGTGACCCCCAGCTCTCCCTCGTCGGTCTGGCCTTCCCACAGCCCTGCGGTCGGAGCCTTGTCGACGACGCTGGCGGGCACGCCGAGGCGGCGGGCCAGCTCCCGGATTTGACGCTTGTTCAGCGTGCTGAGCGGGGTAATGTCGACGGCGCCGTCCCCCCACTTCGTGAAGAAGCCCGTAAGCGCCTCGGAAGCGTGGTCCGTGCCTACGACGAGCAGGTTCAGATCGAAGGCGAGCGCGTACTGCACGACCATTCTCGTACGGGCTTTGACGTTCCCCTTGCCTCCCCGGCTCATATGGCGGTGGATCTGCAGAGCTTTGAACGCATGCTCCGTTTCCAGCGCGATCTCGTCGACCGCGTCCTCGATGTTCGTCTCGACTTTGTGCGTCAGCTTGAACGCTTCGGCCACTTCGTAGCTGTGATGAATGTCCTCCTGCTCGCCGTAAGGCTGGAACACGCCCAGCGTTATGTAGTCCTTGCCCGTCTCCCGCGACAATTCGTCCGTTGCGAGCTTGCACAGTCCGGCCGCCACCGCGCTGTCCACTCCGCCGCTGATCGCGATCAACAGCCCGGTCGCTCCGGCCTGCACGACGTAATCTTTCAAGAACTGGACTCTCCGCCTGATCTCCTCGTCGACGTCGATCGTCGGCTTAACGCCAAGCTTCTCGATAATCTCTTGCTGAAGCGTCGTCATCTTACGCCAACCTCCTTAATCGCAAAAAATATCCCGGCGGCTCGGGCGCGAGCGGCCTCTGCCTCCGGGAACGGCTTTCTTACCGGCAATAACGGTCGAAAGCATCAGTCAAATCGGCCGCGATCTCCGCCGCGCTGCGATTCTCGATCTGATGTCTCTCGATGAAGTGCACGAGCTCTCCGTCTTTCATCAGCGCGATCGAAGGAGAGGATGGCGGGTACGGCAGGAAATACTCCCGCGCTTTCGCCGTCGCTTCCTTGTCCTGGCCCGCGAACACCGTGAACAGATGATCGGGCACGGCGTCGTGCTTCAGCGCTTCGGCGACTCCAGGACGGCATTGTCCCGCGGCGCAGCCGCACACGGAGTTCACGACGACAAGCGCCGTTCCGGTAGCCCCGGGAAGGTTCTCTTCCACTTCCTCCGGAGTTCTCAGCTCCTGAATGCCGATCCGCGTCAAGTCGTCGCGCATCGGTTGAATCATATCCAGCATATATCTTTCGAAAGACATCGACATAATAAGGCGCCTCTCTTTCCCAACGAGAAATTGGCGGCATGCACGTTCCGCTGAGTTTCATTATACCGCGCTGCCGCAAGCTCCGTCAAAGCTCTTGGGCCTGCAAGCGGACCCTGCTTTCGATCGGCGCTTCGCAGCGGGCGGGGCTCAGGGCTCGTCCAGCACTTCCGGCACCGGATAACCGGCGTCCTCGTCGGCGTCGATGGCCGAACCGGTGGAGTGCGTCGGATGCGAGAACGGCCTGGTCGACGAGATTCCCCGCTCGAACAAATCGCGATTCTCGCTGGTCAGAAACCCGATATCCTTGTAAGGATGCACCCACTGCTCCCCCGCCATGACGGACGGGTCCGTCTCCGCGCTCCACTGTTCCAGGGGGGATTGCTCCGACTCGTAATCGTGATCTCCGATCACGACGCCGTGCTCGTTCACGAACGGCTCCCTCGGCCCCCTGCCTTGGCGGAACTCCGGCCGGAACTCGATCTCGAACGGGTCCAATTCCGGATCGTCGCGCCCCGGCGCGGGGGTTGCTCCCGCATAGGGCTTGTCCTTCCTCCCGTAGCCGCCCATGATCAAGTCGAGGGACGGTTGGGACCGTCGAGTTTCTTGTCGAAGGCGGGGGATAGCGGAGAAGTTTTGCTCTTGCTGCGATCTTCGGCCGACCGTCCGGACTTCGACGATCCTTCGTTTCTGGGCATGGAAACATCCTCCTTGTCTGGTCGTTTCCTCCGTAGTGTAACCGAAACGGCGGCGGTTATCCGCTCAAGGCAGGCCTCAGCTCGCGGACTTCGCGAACGAGACGATAAAAGTCGTTCCTTCGCCGACCGTCGATTCCACGTGGATTTTGCCATGATGACGCTCCACGATGCTCAGGCACAACGCCAAGCCGAGGCCGGTTCCGTTCGTCTTCGTCGTGAAGAACGGCTCGAACAGCCGATTCAGCTTCTCCGGCGGAATGCCGACGCCGTTGTCGCTGACGCGCAGCTGCACCGCGTCCGCAAGGTTCTGCGTCTCGATTCTCAGCACGCCCTTGTCGTTCATCGCCTCCATGCCGTTGCGGGACAAATTGAGCACAAGCTGCTTCATCTCTTTGCTGTTCATCGGAATCGGCTCCAGACTGTCGTCCGTTCGCAGATCGATAATCTGTCCCCGCATGTTGGCGTCCGCCCAGATCAGAGGAAGAAGATCGCTCAACAGTTCGTTCAGGTTGGAAGGCTCCTTCTCGACGATGCGGTTCTGCGCCAGCGACAGAAAATCGTTGATGATCGCGTTCGTGCGGTCCAGTTCTTCCAGTACGATGCGGAAATACGTTTTCTGCTCCGCCGGGCTGCGCTCGTTAAGCAGCTGCACGAATCCGCGGATCACCGCCAGCGGATTGCGGATCTCGTGCGTGATGCTCGCCGCCATCTGTCCGACCAGACTCAGCCTCTCCATTCTGTCGACCTCGTCCTTCAGCCGATGAAGCTCGGTGACGTCGTGGCCGATGAACAGCACCCCGTCCGTTCCCTGGGAGGGCATGTCCTTGATCGAGCAGTAGATCGTATAGAACATGCGGTCGTTCAGCCTGAGAATATCCGTCAGCTTCTCTTCGCCCTGCAAAATCCGTTCCACGGGATCGTAGTCGAGCTTCGTGTCCAATCGTTCAAGAAGCAGCGAGAACTTCCTCTGCAGCAGATCGTTCCTCCCGAGCGGAGCGGCGAGGGTCAACGTCATATCGTTCACGTGCGTAATTTTTCCTTGATTATCGAAAAACATGACCATAAGCGGCGAGTTGTCGATGAATTGCTGCAGCCTGCGCATCTCTTTGCGATATTTCAACGACACGTCGTGCAGCTGCAGCTGCAGTTGAATTCTCTCGAAGCTCAATTCGATGAAATGCGCGCACAGCACCGTTACGGCGACGAAGACGGATACGAAGGCGACCAGCACGCCCATGATCTCAGGCAGGTTGTCCAGCAAACTTCCCGGCATGCCGACAAGGTAAGAGGCCATCTGAAAAAGCGAGAGAAACAAGCATAAATAGAGGACAAGCTTAAGCTTTCCTCTGCGATGGCGGGAGCCGTACCCGGGTATCTTCGAGAACAGCACGGGGATGTAAGCCGCCAGGAAACCGATAAACACGAAGTACTCCCACCGGTAAGCGATCTCCCCAAGACGCGTAACGATATATAAAACCAGCAGCCCGAAAGCGATCGGGACGCCGCCATAGATCGAACCGATCAGAAACGGAACGTGGCGCAGGTCAAAGTGGACTCCGTGGTTGTTCACCGTCGTAAAGTTCATGTTCAAGAGCATGGCCAGTCCGCAGCAAATTCCGATGAAAATGTGCGAATAACCGGTTCTCTCCGGCTTGTCGTTCCAGACCATGAACATAAAAACGGGAAGAAATGCAATCAGGATCTGCAGCAACGATTCTTTCCACATCCAGCGAACCTCCCGTAGCGACGGATCGGCCTCTACCTATTCGTATCCATTCTTATCCACATTAATCGTACAGACAATTTACTAGACGATTTTCTAGACGAATCACTTAGATTAAAGCACATCTCTCCATGGGTTACAATATAAGGTATTTAATTATATTAACATTTCCCCAATATTTTATGAACTTTCCTGACATGAAAATCCGATTTTGCGTTCGCCATTTCCGATGATACACTTGAAGGATATCAACGCAAGTCAGGAGAACGAACATGAACTACGACGTGATCGTCATCGGCGGGGGCTCCGCCGGACTTATGGCCGCCATCGCCGCGAGCAAGCGGCGCGCGAGCGTCCTGCTTCTCGACAAAGGGGACAAGCTGGGACGCAAGCTCGGCATATCCGGCGGCGGAAGATGCAACGTGACGAACAACAAGGACCTCGACGAGCTGATCCGGCACATCCCCGGCAACGGCCGGTTTCTGCACAGCTCCCTGGCCAATTTCAACAACAAGGACATTATCGCTTTTTTCGAAAATTTGGGCATTCGGCTGAAAGAAGAAGATAACGGCCGCATGTTTCCCGTAACCGACAGAGCCAAGACGGTCGTGGACACTTTGGTCGGCCAAGTGCGCAAACAAGGCGTCGACATTCGCGTGAACGCTCCCGTGGACACCGTGCTGTACGAAGACGGACGGGTGACAGGCGTTCGGCTGCGCTCGGGAGAGACGCTGAGCTGCCGCTCCGTCATCGTCGCGTCGGGAGGCAAATCGGTGCCGCAGACGGGCTCTACCGGAGACGGCTACGCCTGGGCGGAGACGGCGGGACATACGATCACGGAGCTGTTCCCGACGGAGGTGCCGCTGACCTCCAACGAACCTTTTATTACGAGCAAGGAGCTTCAAGGGTTAAGCCTCAGAGACGTCGCTCTGTCGGTATGGAATGCGAAGGGCAAGCGGGTCGTCGAACACCGCGGGGACATGATCTTCACGCATTTCGGCCTGTCGGGCCCGATCGCGCTGCGGTGCAGCCAGTTCGTCGTCCAAGCGCTCAAGGCGTCGGGAACGGGCAACGTCGAAGTCGCGATCGACCTGATGCCGGACAAGAGTCCCGACGAGGTGTACAGCGAGACGCTGAAGCTCGCCGAGCTGGAGCCGAAGAAAGCGGCCAAGAACGTGCTGAAAGCCTGTCTCCCCGAGAAAATGATCCCCCCGCTGCTGCGCGGAGCCGAACTGGCGGAGACGGTCACGTACGACAACGTGCCGCGCCAGGCGTGGAGCCGTCTCGCCGGACTGATCAAGCGGTTCCCTGTCCGGGTGTACGGCACGCTGTCGATCGAGGACGCCTTCGTGACGGGAGGCGGAGTCAACTTGAAGGAGATCGACCCGAAGACGATGGAGTCGAAGCTGACGAAGGGGCTGTACTTCTGCGGAGAAGTGCTGGACATCCACGGCTATACGGGCGGCTACAACATTACGGCGGCTTTCTCGACGGGATATACGGCGGGGATGCATGCGGCCGAGTGAGCCTGATGCGGCAAAAGCGAAGGGGCAAGCATCCGCCGGGAAACCGGCGCGCTTGCCCCTCTTGATTTTCCTTGTAGTCTACGTCGCATCGAAGCGGTCGTACGAGCCGTCGTCGGTCGGATAGGCCGAATCGTCCTTGGCGCTCTCTTCCGCGCTTTGGCGATAACCGTCGACCCAGTCTTCGTTTACCGTATGCGCGGGAATCGGGATATCGTCCATCCCGTACGCGAAATCGGTAACGACGACCGCCTCCGCCGGCGCGTGCTCCAGCAGGTGGCCCGAATAACATTGCACGATCTCCAGGGCCGAAGTCAGATCCTCGTTCTGCACGTGAATGTGCAGCCTTCCCCCTTCGTGAAGTTGCGGCTCGTAGCCCAGCTCGTCCAGCGTCTCGGCGGCCAGCCTGGCCTGGGAATCCTCCGGAAATTGAAACAGCAGCGCGGCATGATTCATCGCGTTCATCCTCTCCTCGGTCGTAATCTCGTCGCTTCCGGTTAGGTTATCCCAGATTATGGGCCGCTTATTCCTTTTTGCGACGCGACGCCGCGAACGAGATCAGAATGTCGTTCGCCGCTCTAAGCCAGTAATATCCGGCCGCGGGAACGGCGGCGACCGCGATCCAGGCGATGCCTCCGAACGCCAGTCCGATTCGGACGCCGATCAGAAGCGCCCACAGCAGAACCAGCGGCATCGCCAGCCATGCCGTCGCTTTGCGGGAAGCCTCGGCCTCCGCCTGGTCGGACCAGACGAACAACGTGAGATACGGCTCGGATAACCACTGCGTCCAATAACGTCGCAGCGTCGCGACGACGAGAAACGGCAAGCCGAGCCAGACAATGACCGCGAAAGGGATCGGAGGCAGCGCTAGCGCGGCCGCCCCTACTCCCAGAGTGTAGAAGAGCTGCTTCACCAGGTCCGGACGGCGCAGCACCGACTTCATCCAGCTGTCCGCCAGCCGGTCCGCAACGTTGTCCCGGTGCGGGAGAAGCGGCTGGGAGCGCGCGAACAGGATCGGCTTGCGCTGCCTCGGGAGCGGCTTTTTCTCCATCGTATCCATCAGGACCCAGCTTACGAGAGACGCGTAGCTTTCGTTTTCCACCGTGATTTCGTGCAGCAGCGTTCCCTTCTTGCGCATCCGCCAGAGCAGAAGGACGAGAGCTGCGGCAAGGAATGCCGCCCCGGACAGAAACGCGGCGCCCGGGCTCGCGGCCCCCCTCTCCGCCAGCGCAGGCACGCCTAGAACGAATGCCGCGCCGGCAGGCAGGGTGGCCGCCCATCTGCGCCAGCCTTTCCAGCTTAGCGCGACGCGGTCGCGCAGCATCGACCAGAACAGCCCCGCCGCCGTGTAATAGACGACGAGAGCCCCCAGCGAACCCGCAGACAGCCCGAACACGGGCAGCAGCACCGGGGACAGCGTCATGACGGCAATGGACGTGACGAGCAATCTTGCCGCCCCGCCGTACGCGAACCCCATCTTCGCGAACCTCCGTCTCCATTGGGGATTGCGGTGAAGGAACAGGCCGTCCCCGCTTTCGGCGAACGTCCGATACTTCCCCGCAAGCTGCGGCAAGGCGAGCGCCAGCAGGATCGGATATAGCGGAAACTCCGCCAGCCCCGGAGGAGGCTCCCGCATGAAATCCCTGTAGATGCCGACGGCGATGAAGGCTCCCGGAAGCACGATATAGAGACATACCGTCCAGTCCAGCACGATTCTCCAGCACTTCCAGATCGTCGTCCAGAAGGCGGCCGCCCGAGCTGCGAACAGCCTTGACGGAGTAAAGCTTCCGACGGAACGGAAAGGAACGGGACGGTTCGCTGCCGAGTCGGACGGCGTCATGCCTCCACCTCGTCTTCACGCGAAGCGAGTCGATGGAAACAGTCGAACAACCGGGCGTCCGGGCCGAAGCCCGCCTGCTTCGCGATCTCCTCCAGCGTGCCGGATGCAGCCGCTCCTCCGTCGCTTACGAGCACGAACCGGTCGCACATTCTTTCCGCCGAATCCAGGACGTGCGTCGTCATGAGCACGGCCGCTCCCCGGCTCCTCTCCTCCTCCAGCGCGTCGATCAGCTCCAGCACTGCGCCCGGATCCAGCCCGATGAACGGCTCGTCTACCAGGTACAAGTCGGGCTTCAACAGGAAGGCGACGATCAGCATCGTTTTCTGCTGCATGCCTTTGGAGAACTTCACCGGATAATGATGCCGGAACCCGCTCAAGCGAAACCGGCGAAGCAGCTTGTCCGCGCGCTCATTCAGCTCGTCCTCCGACAAGCCGGCGGAAGCGGCGGCAAGCACGAGATGCTCCCACAGCGTCAGCCTCTCGTACACGATCGGCTGCTCGGGAATATACGCGATTGCCGAGTGGAGACCTTCGCCGGCATTGCCTTCCTCTTCCCCTCGCCAATACACCTGCGCCCGCCAATGGGGCAGCTGGCCGAGCAGTCCCTTCATCAGCGTGCTCTTGCCCGCGCCGTTCGGGCCGATCAAGCCGACCCTCTCGCCGGAACGCACGTCGAGAACGATATTCCGAACGATCGGATGTCCCGCTTCGTAGCCCGCCTCTTCAATGACCGCCCGCAGCAGTGAGGGACTGCCTTGCTCGCTCTCCTCGTTCCCCTTGTTTGGCTCGTCCGCCATATTCTCCCGGGTTGCCTTATCCGTTAGATCCGCCTCGTTCGCCGTGTCTGCCTTGTCCGTCATATTCTGCTTATTTGCCAGGTTCGTTAGGTTCGTCTCGTTCGTCATGTTCGCCGCCTCGTCCGTAGCCAACGGTTTTCCTCCGCTTCGGTTCGTTCGTATATTTATATGTACAAGCTATATATACAATACGAATTTCGCAGCCCGGAAGTTTCCCGGGCAACGCCAAGAGAGCCTTCTCCCGTTTACCGGCCGGGAATTGCGAAGGCTCTCGAAGGAAAGGGAGGCATCCCTTGCCCTAACTTTTATTCTATCCGATTACACTAGTTTCGAAAAGCGTACAGCGCGTGGTTGATGCCCGCCGTTTGTCCGTATACTTGGCGGTAGATCTCGAACAGCTGCCCGTAGCGGGCGCTCGCCGCTTCGTCGGGGCGGTAGATGCGAGCGTGCTTAACGAACGTCTCTCCGCAGGCATCCAGCGATGGGAACCAGCCGCAGCCGACCGCGGCCAGCATCGCCGCACCGAGCCCGGGTCCCTGCTCGTTCTCGAGCGCGACCACATCGGCTTGGAAGATGTCGGCCTGCATCTGCAGCCAGAGCGGATTTTTCGCTCCTCCGCCGATCGAGACGACTTTGTCAACCTGTTTGCCCGCGGCGCGGAACATCTCGATCGATTCGTTCAGCGAGAACGTAATGCCCTCCATGACCGCCCGAGCGAAATGCGTTCGCGTATGGCTTCCGTCCACGCCCACGAAGCTGCCGCGGATTTGCGCGTCCGCATGCGGCGTCCGTTCTCCTACGATGTAAGGCGTGAACAGCAGGCCGTTAGAGCCGGCCGGGACGTCCTCAGCGCCCTGCAGCAGCGCGTCGTACGTCTCGCCCTTGGCGAACGTGTTGCGGAACCAACTGAGCGAATAGCCCGCGGCGAGCGTAACGCCCATCGCGTAGAAGGCGTCCGGCTTGCCGTGGTTGAAGAAGTGCACCTTTCCGCGGTAATCGGCGGAAGCATCCTCTTCGTACGTCAGGACAACGCCCGACGTCCCGATGCTGCACAGCGTCAGGCCGGGCGACAGAATGCCCGCTCCGATCGCTCCGCAGGCGTTGTCCGCGCCTCCAGCAAACACCTTCGTCTCCTGCCGCAGCCCGGTCGCGCTCGCCGCTTCGGCGGTCAGTCCGCCGACAAGCGCTCCCGCTTCGACGAGCGGCGGGCAGAAGCCCGCCGGAACCGCGAACGCGCCCAGCACGTCCGCGCTCCAGTCGCGGCCCGCGACGTCGAGCATCAGCGTTCCCGCCGCGTCCGACAAGTCCATATGCTTCTCGCCGGTAAGGCGCAGCCGCACATAGTCCTTCGGCAGCAGGAAGCCGGCCGCCTTCGCGAAGGATTCCGGCTCATGCTGCTTGACCCAGAGAATTTTCGGCAGCGTGAAACCTTCCAATGCAGGATTGCGGGTAACGGACAGCAGCTTGTCGCCCAATGTCCGCTCAATCTCGCGGCATTGCTCGGTCGTGCGCGTATCGTTCCACAGAATCGCCCTGCGCACCGGCTTGCCGTCCGCGTCGAGCAGGACAAGTCCGTGCATTTGCCCGGAGAAGCTGATCCCCTCGACGTCTTCCGGGCTTACGGAGGAGCCGTCGATCAGCTCGCGCAGAGCGGCCGTCGTCCCCGTTACCCAATCCTCGGGGTCCTGCTCGCTCCACCCGGCTTTATCGTGATAGAGCGGATATTCGCGGGTCGCTTCGGCGTGCACGACGCCGTCCTGACCGACGAGCAGCGTCTTGACCGCGCTCGTTCCCAAATCTACGCCAATGACATATTTCATGGAGAGGTCTCCTTCTTATACGCCGAAAATGACGTCGTTCAGGTTCGCTTTGATCTGCTCCAGACGAGCGGATTCGTTGCGAATCGGCTTCGCTTGCAGCGCGTACGCTTCCAGCGACTTCAGCGTTGCTTTGCCGGATACGATGTCGGCGCCGATGCCTTCGCCGAAGCTGCTGTAACGCTTGGCTACGATGTCGTCGATCACGCGCTCCTCGATCAGCTTCGCCGCCGCTTTCAGACCGCGGGCGTACGTGTCCATGCCGGCAATGTGGGCGAGGAACAAATCCTCGTCCTCGAAGGACGAACGGCGTACCTTCGCGTCGAAGTTGACGCCGCCGCGTCCGAGTCCGTCGTTCTTCAAAATTTCGTACATCGCCAGCGTCGTGGAGACAAGATCGGTCGGGAACTCGTCGGTATCCCAGCCCAGCAGCAAGTCGCCCTGGTTCGCATCGATAGAGCCGAGCATGCCGTTAATGCGGGCTACGCGGAGCTCGTGCTCGAACGTATGGCCGGCCAGCGTCGCGTGGTTGGCTTCGATGTTCAGCTTAAAGCTGTCTTTCAGGCCGTAGGTTTGCAAGAACGCGATCGCCGTCGCCGCGTCGAAATCGTACTGATGCTTGGACGGCTCCTTCGGCTTGGGCTCGATCAGGAATTGGGCGTCGAAGCCGATCTCCTTCGCGTAATCTACCGCCATATGAAGGAAACGGGCCAGATTGTCGAGCTCCAGCTTCATGTCCGTGTTCAGCAGCGATTCGTAGCCTTCGCGGCCGCCCCAGAAGACGTAGTTCTCGGCTCCGAGCTCTTTGCCGACTTCGAGTCCTTTCTTCAACGTTGCCGCCGCGTACGCGAACACTTCCGCGTTGTTCGTCGTGCTGGCGCCGTGAACGTACCGAGGGTTCGTGAACAGGTTGACCGTATTCCAGAGCAGCTTCTTGCCGGTCGATTTCTGATAGTCTTTCAGCATGGCGACGATGACGTCCAGGTTTTTGTTCGTCTCTGCCAGTGTTGCGCCCTCCGGAGCAATGTCCGCGTCGTGGAAAGCGTAGAACGGTACGTTCAGCTTCTCCAACAGTTCGAAATTGGCTTCGACGCGGGCTTTCGCCTTGTCCAGCGGGGCAAGCGAATCCCAGCCCCGAACCGCCGTGCCGGCGCCGAACGGATCGCTGCCGTTGGCGTTGAACGTGTGCCAGTAGGCGACGGCGAAGCGCAGATGCTCCTCCATCGTTTTGCCGAACACGACTTCTTGCGGGTTGTAGTGGCGGAACGCGAACGGATTTTTCGAATCGCGTCCTTCGTACTGGATCTTGGGAACATTAGGGAATTTACTCATAACGGATAATGGCCTCCTTGAAAGCGGTATCAGTTTATAATCTGATCTCAGCATATCACCTCGGACTTAGTTTGTCTATTCAATAAACTAAGTTTCATTGGTTTTGTTATGATATAATAGAAGAGAAAGTCGGACGAGACCCGGCTCGCCTACAAATAAACGAATCAAGCAGCAGATTATTCGAAGCTAAGGAGCCTCTGTTCCGCTATGACGACACCAACGGGCGATCAAGCGCTTATTAAACGAATCAATACGGCCATCGTGCTGGAGTGCATTTTGCGGGGGGCTCCCCTGTCCCGCGCGCAAATCTCGGAGCAATCGGGCCTGAACAAGGCGACCGTCTCCAGCTTAGTGCAGGATCTGATCGACGGATCGCTCGTACGCGAGATCGGAACGGGCCAGTCGAGCGGCGGACGCAAGCCGGTTATGCTCGAATTCGTCGCCACTTCCGGCTATGCGATCGGAATCGATCTGGGCGTTAACTATATTCGGGGCGCGCTCGTCGACATGCGAGGCGAGATTGTAGCCGAGAGAACATCCTCCCTTCGCGATTCGGAGCCGGGAGCGGCATTCGAGCAGCTGTGCGGATGCATCGAGGCTCTGATCGCCGAAGCCCCGGCCAGTCCGTACGGCATCGTCGGCATCGGGGTCGGCGTGCCCGGCATCGTCGACGAGAACGGCACGATATTATTCGCCCCGAACCTGCAATGGCGGGACGTCCCTCTGCAGCGGATGTTGTCCGAACGGTTCGGCCTGCACGTCACCATCGACAACGAAGCGAATGCGGGCGCCCTTGGGGAGCAGAAATATGGAGCCGGCCGCAGCATCGCCAATCTCGTCTACGTCAGCGTCGGCATCGGGATCGGCACGGGGCTCATTTTGCATAAATCGTTGTACAAAGGCTCGGCGGGATATTCCGGAGAAATGGGACACCTGTCCATCGAAGCTCACGGCCTAAGCTGCACCTGCGGTAATCGGGGCTGCTGGGAGCTGTACGCTTCGGAACAAGCGCTGCTGAAGCAGGCGTCTTCGCTCGGATTCGGCGATCTCGAAGAGCTGCTCTCCGCGGCGGACTCCGGAAGGCAGGACGTCCTGGAGTTATTCGCCGGCATCGGCGAGTATTTGGGCATCGGGATCGCGAACATCGTCAACGTCTTCAACCCGGACGCCGTCATCATCGGCAACCGGATGAGCCAGGCCCGTCCTTGGCTGGAGAACTCGCTGCGCCAGACCGTCGTCCAGCGCGCGCTCGGCTTCCACTTGCGCAAAGTGCAGCTCCTCTTCGCCGAGCTCGGAGAACGCTCCGCCATGATGGGAGCCGCCGAGATGGCCATCTCCGGCTTCTTCTCCCGCATCAAATCGGCTTAACGCCGTTGCGGCAGAGTGTCGACCCAGCCCCTCCACGGCTGGGCGGCGCTGCTAGTGGCGCTCCCCAACCGTCTCCCCACCTTTAGCACGCCGCACGGTACTATCTCCTCACGTCCTCCCGAACGACGCCTGCGTATGCTTTATCTCATAAGTCTTTTATGCTTTGAACACTCCCCCACTTACGCATTTGCGTTGAAGTGGGAGATTCTTGCGTAATCACCTCATCCGAAGTGAAGTTGAGCAAGCGATCCCTGCGGTTCCCGCAGTTCTTGTTGACCTGGAAGCTTCTATTCGTTTGTCAGGAGCAAGATGTTCTTGGCGGCATTCTCGTCGCGATCATGCACCGCGTCGCACGATCGGCATTGCCACGTTCGTACGCTTAGGTTTTTAACAGCCTTGTCAATTTCACCGCATACGTGGCACCTTTGACTCGTTGGCGCATACGTGTCCGCTTTCTTCAGCGTGCGTCCGTACCACAACGCTTTGTACGTCAGCTGCCGCACAAACTCGCCCCAGGACGCATCGCTGATTGACTTGGCCAACTTACGGTTTTGGCGCATACTGCTGATGCTCAAGTCTTCGATACTGATCGCTTGATTTTCGCGGATCAGCTTCGTAGACAAATGGTGTAGAAAGTGATTTCGAATGTTCGCGATTTTCTCGTGAATGCGGGCAACTTTTCTTTTGGCTTTCTGATAGTTGGCTCCCCCTGGGGTGCGGCGCGACAAGCGACGCTGCCAGAGGGCGAGCTTCTCCTCGTGTTGCTTGAACGCCTTTGGATGGTCAAACGACTGGCCTTCGGAGGTGACCGCAAAGCGGGTTAAACCTAAGTCAATGCCAATGGCCGTATGGCTTGGCGGAAGAGGATGGACCTCCACTTTGCAAACGAGAGAGATAAAGTACTTCCCTGTGGCTTGTCTACGAATCGTTGCGGACAGGATGCGACCACCGGGTTCTCGTGATTTGGCAAAGCGAACAAGCCCAAGCTTCGGCAATTTGAGGCAATCTCCGATCACCGCTATGTTGCCATTGGTGAACCTCGTCGTATAGGACTGCACCGGATGTTTGCGGCTTTTGAAACGCGGCGCCTGGTTCTGCTTCTTGAAGAAGCGATCAAAACTGTCTGCCAAGTGGCGGACTGCGGACTGCAACGCGATGCTATCGACTGCCTTGAGCCATTCATGTGCCTGCTTCAGCGAAGGAAGCTGTGTTGCACAAGCGTAGTAAGACAAGCCCTTGCCTGTCTCCGAATAAGCATCATTCCATTTGGAGAGAAAATGGTTGAAGACAAAGCGGCAACAACCCAACATTTGCCCAATCCGAGTTTGTTGTTCTGCATTGGGATAGATGCGATAGCGAAAGGTCTTCTCTACGAGCAAGTCAACACCCCTCTCCATCCAATTATATCCATTATAGCACATACGTTCGTTTTTCTCACAATAAAGAGACATCGATTGATCCCCGACTTACACATTCGTGTTGAAGTCGGAGTCTTCTCGACAAAGCTGATAAATTAATATATCATTATGCACGAATCTATCAGTCATCCTAGAGTTCAGCCGGACAGAGGGAGTTGGAGAAAATGAGCGATCGATTGAGCGAAATGGCGGAGCTGTTGAAGCTGCTGGGGGATCGTACGAGGTTGGCTATTTTGGGCTTGCTGCAGGAAAAGGACCTCTGCGTCTCGGACATCGTAGAATTGCTGGGCACGAGCCAACCGAACGCGAGCCAGCATCTCCGCAAGCTCCGTACGGCCGGACTCATCAGCGAGGAAAAACGCGGCCAGTGGGTCTACTATACGTTGAATCTGAGCGATTTCCCGGATTTGCGGATCTTCCTGTCCCAGCTGCCGGGGCGCAAAGAGCGGCTCCGCTCTCTTGCCAATCTGGCGGAACGGAGCTAGTCTCCTCTCCGGATTTCTTAGTCTCGGTCCGTTAGCTCATCTGGAGCAGCGGACTTTTTTGTATTTCTCCGTCAGATGCGGCCTGGAAGCGGACCTGGCTTGTCCAGCCCCCGCCGACTTGCAACTTTCTTTTTTGGAGACTCGTTTATATACACATACATGCTTTTATCCTGACATCACGGGAGGACATCAAAATGAAACATCTCAAGAAATCCGCAGGCGTCGTGTTCCTGAGCGCAGCGATAGCAGTAGGTTCTATTGGAGCTTCAGGTCATCCGTTCGCGCCTCAACCCGCATCCGCCGCAGCCGTCAGCACCGATCAGGCTCAAGCCTTGCAAACTTTGAACAGCTTCTACAAACCGGCCCTTAAAGGCGAATTTCCCGGGGCCATGGCCGGTCTTGCCATAGGCGCCAGTTCGCGCCAGGATGTCCGGAAGCAAATCGGCGCCCCTGATTTTCCCGGCAAACATGCCGACGACTTCGACGTTTACCATGCGGAAATGGGACATCCGGGCTACGCCATAAGCTATAAGCTAAACAAGATACGCGAAATCCGCTATTTCGGCACGAACGTAGAGCGGCAGACGAATATCGGAGGAATCACCCTGAAAATGCTGGTGCGCCAATGGGGACTCCCCAACGCATCGAAAACGATCAAAAACGGCAAGCTCGTCCAGAAAAAAGTCGTCTACCATCGCGGGGATTACGTATTATCCTTTATTTTTAACGACGATACCCACCTGGACCACATCAACTTGACCGCGAAATAAACGGGGAACATCAAATTCCAGGAGGGGCGGGTCATCATGACCGCTCCTTCTTGGCATTCCCTCGGACACAGCCGCCTATCCTGCCGGAATCCGCTCCTGGTCCTAGGTTCGTCGGCCTCGCGAATTTCTGGTATCATGGGGACAACAAGTTCCGAATCAGGAGACCCTTCCATGAGCTTCCAACTGACGAAAAAAAAGATCAAAACGATATGCGGCTCCTACTCTTACGAGAGAGGGGAAGTCGATTGCCGGGCGGGCAAAGTCTCGATCGTCGACTACGACCCCGCCCTTCTCGTCTGCGCGGCGACGGTCAAAGGCACGCACTCTCTTTTCCGCGTTGATATTCGTGCCGGAGATAACGGTGACGTTCGCGCCGATTGCGAGTGCCTGAGCCTTAACTTATCCGCCAGCCAGAGCTGCCGCCATATTGCCGCAGCCCTGTTGACCCTGTACGAGCTTCAGCAATCCGGACAGCACAGCGCCGTCAAATCGGCCAAGAGCAGCCCTGCGGCCTCCGTCCGGTTACCGGATAGAAGCCCCGCTTCGCCTGCCGTCCCGACGGAAGCCGCGCTAACGGACGTCATGCTCGGTCTGTTCGACCCGAAGCCCGTCCGCTCCAGCCGAGTGTCGACGATCTTCGATTCACGAGAGCCTCTGAACGTGGAGTTCATCGTCAGTCTGTTCCCGTACGGATACCGCAAAAACATGTTTTCCATCGAGCTGAAAATCGGTTCGCAGCGCCTGTACGTCGTGCCGAAGCTGCGGGATTTTCTCGAACGCGTCGGCCAGCGGGAGCGGTGCGAGTGCTCCAGGCATTTTACGTACGATCCCGAGCTGCACTGCTTTCACGAAACGAACGACGCCATCATTCGCAAGCTTATTGAAATTCATCGCAATGAGAAAATGTACCGCGACACTTCGAGCGCATATGCCGCTCATGCGAATCCCGCAGGCGGGGAACGCGCGCTGTTGATTCCGCCTTCTCCATGGGAGGAACTCGCTCCTTTGTTGGCGCAAGCCCCGTCCGTACGCTTGGAGTACGACGGCATGTCCTACGAGGGACTGCGTTTTTCGGACATGCCTGTACCGCTGCTGTTCGATCTTGAGAGAGACGACTCCAGCGCCCGGACGGACAATTCGGCGGGATATCGAATGAACGTGCAAGGACTCGACCGGCTTACCGTGCTCGAATCTTACGGCGTCATCTTGTCGGAAGGCGCGCTGCTTAAGCTGAAGCCCGAGCCCTGCAGACGTCTCGCCGAACTCCAGAAAATGCTGGCCAATGCCCGGGACGCCCGCACGATCCGGATCTCGCCCGAACAGATGGCTCCGTTCATGGAGAGAGTCGTTCCCGGATTAATGGGGCTCGGCAGCGTCCGACTGTCCCAGGCCGTCTCCGAGGAAGTCGTTCAAGCTCCGTTAAAAGCGAAGCTCTACCTTGACCGCGTGAGAGACCGGCTGCTGGCCGGCCTTGAATTCCATTACGGGGACATCGTCATTAACCCGCTGGAGAACGCCGAAGGAAGCCGCAGAGCGGGACGAATCCTGATGCGGGAGGGCGACAAGGAAGCTCGCATTCTGGAGCTGATGGAGCAGGCGAATTTCATGAAAACGGAAAGCGGCTACTTGATGGAGGACGAGGAGGGACAGTACGATTTTCTGTACCATGTCATTCCCCAGCTCGAGAAGCTGCTGAAGGTATATGCCACCACCGCGGTGAAAATCAGGCTTCATGTCGGGCATGCCCCGCCGAGAATCCGCGTCGACGTGGACGAGCGAACCGATTGGCTGGCCTGCAAATTCGAGCTGGACGGCGTGCCGGAGACGGAAATTCGCAATCTGATCCAGTCGCTGAGCGAAAAGAGACGATACTACAAGCTCCCTAGCGGAGCGCTGCTTCCGCTGGAGACGCCCGATTACGAAGCGATCAACCGTTTTATCTCCGTCATGAAGGTGGACAAGGGCGCATTGATAGGCTCGGAATTCCGACTTCCCGCTGTTCGAGGCTTGCACCTGATCGACGCGGAAAACCGGGAGCCCGCCTTGAAGCTGGGCAAGTCGCTGCGCGGGATGCTGGAGAATATGCGCAATCCGGACAGCCTTGATTTTCCGGTGCCGGATTCTCTCTCCTCCATTATGAGAGACTATCAGAAATTCGGTTACCAATGGCTCAGAACGCTGGCCCATTACCGGTTCGGCGGTATTCTGGCGGACGACATGGGGCTTGGGAAAACGCTCCAAAGCATCGCCTATCTCGTATCGGCGCTCCCCGAAATCCGCAGCCACGGGCAGCCCGCCGTTATCGTCTGTCCCGCTTCGCTCAGCTACAACTGGCTGAACGAGCTTCGCAAGTTCGCTCCCGAAGTTCGCGCGGTCGTCGCCGACGGAGACAAGGTCGAACGCAGCCGCACTCTGGCGCAGCTCTCCCAAATAGACGTGCTGATCACCTCATACCCTCTGCTTCGCAGAGACGTCGAGGCGTATGCGGAGGCTTATTTTCACGCGTTGATTCTGGACGAGGCGCAAGCGGTCAAAAACTACGCGACCCAGACGGCCCAATCGGTTAAAGCCTTGCAAGCCCGCCATAAATTCGCTTTGACGGGGACGCCGATCGAGAATTCGCTGGAAGAGCTGTGGTCGATCTGCGACGTCGTGTTCCCCGAGCTGTTCCAGGACCGCCGAACGTTCTCGGAGCTTACCCGGGAAGCCGTCGCCAAGCGGATTCGGCCGTTCCTGCTGCGCCGCCTGAAGACCGACGTGCTCTCCGAGCTGCCGGAGAAGATCGAGTCCGTACAACCTTCCGTACTGCTGCCCGAGCAGAAAAAGCTCTACTTGAGCTATCTCGCCAAGCTGCGCAAAGAGACGCTGAAGCATCTCGACGAGGAAGGCTTCGGCAGAAGCCGAATCAAGATTTTGGCCGGACTGACCCGGCTTCGCCAGCTTTGCTGCCATCCGGGCTTGTTCGTCGAAGGTTACGATGGCGGTTCGGCCAAGTTCGACCAGCTCCTGGAGCTGATCGAGGAATGCCGCGCAGCAGGCAAGCGGATGCTCGTATTCTCGCAGTTTACGGAAATGCTGGGCATGATCTCCCGGAAGCTCGGCTATCAGGGCGTTCCGTTCTTCTATCTCGACGGGCAGACTCCGGCAGCCGAGCGCGTGGACCTGTGCAGCAGGTTCAACGACGGCGAGCGCGAGTTGTTCCTCATCTCGCTGAAAGCCGGCGGAACCGGTCTGAACTTAACCGGCGCCGACACCGTCATCCTCTACGATCTCTGGTGGAACCCGGCGGTCGAGCAGCAAGCAGCGGACAGGGCTCACCGCATGGGACAGAAAAACGTCGTTCAAGTGGTGCGGCTCATCGCCCAGGACACGGTCGAAGAGAAGATGTACGCGATCCAGCAGCGAAAAAAACATCTCATCGACGAGGTCATCGAACCGGGACTGGAAGCTCTGTCTTCGATTACCGAGGAAGAGATTCGAGATTTGCTGATGATTTGATGCGGATGTGGAGGAGCGGTAGTACCGCCGGGCGCGCTTATCCGCCTCGCCCCCTCCTCTTCCACCGCGGTAGTACCGTCCGGCGCGCTTATTCGCTTGGCCTCCGCCCCTTCCGCCGCGGTAGTACCGCCGGGCACGCTTATTCGCCCCGGCCATCCTCTTCCCCCGCGATAGTACCGCCCGGCACGCTTATTCGCCCCGGCCCCCCCTCTTCCCCCGCGATAGTACCGCCCGGCACGCTTATTCGCCCCGGGCCATCCCCTTCCGCCGCGGTAGTACCGCCGGGCACGCTTATTCGCCCCGGCCCACCCTCTTCCCCCGCGATAGTACCGCCCGGCACGCTCATTCGCCCCGGCCCATCCTCTTCCCCCGCGGTAGTACCGCCGGGCGCGCTTATTCGCCTCGGCCCCTCCTCTTCCACCGCGGTAGTAGCGCCGGGCGCGCTTATTCATCTCGGCCCCCCCTCTTCCGCCGCGGTAGTACCGTCCGGCACGCTTATTCGCCGGAGCTCCCCCCGTCGGTCCGGTTCGAGCAGCAACGGATATAAGCCGCAGTCTGCTCTTCCATTCGCGAAGAGTAGACTGCGGCTTACTATTTACACTTTGTTCCTTTAGTTGACGATCCGGGCAAGCTTCAAAAGAACGACGATCGCTTCCGCCCGAGAGGCGGTAGCCATAGGCGCGTATCGGTTGCCGCCTCTGCCTTGCACGATTCCTTGTTCGGCGATCGCTCTGATCGCCCCCTTGGACCATGCCGGAATTTCCGCATCGTCCGCGAAGGTCGTCGATGCACCGCTTTCCAGTTTTGCATGCTGTGCGTTGGCCAGCATAACCGCCATCTCGGCACGCGTGATGAGCGCATTGGGACGGAAAGTGCCATTGGAATAGCCGCTGATGATGCCCGCTTTCACCGCCAAGGCAATTTCATCCTTCGCCCAGTTGCCGATTGCCGGATTGTCGCTGAAACGCAATTCCGCTCCCTCTCCCTGAATCCCGAGCGCCTTAACCAGCATAACCGCGAACTCCGCTCTTGTAATCGCAACATTCGGACGGAACGTGCCATCCGAATAACCGGAGGCGATTCCTGCCGCCGCTGCCTGCACGATGGCCGACGCAGCCCAATGTCCCTCTATATCGTTAAACCGCGGAGACGTCGTCTCATTAGTCGAATCCTTGAGGACAGGCAGCACCGCATATTTCGCAAAACGATCGATCTCCACCGCAAGGCTGCTGCCTTCGACGACACCGCCGAGCTCTACCCATGCTTTGCTGTTCTCGTCATAATAGAAGACGGACGGCCTCTGATTGCTGCTTAATAATGAAGGATTGAAATTGAGCCGGAGCAGCAGTTTCTTCGTGAAATTACCGGATGATTTTTTGATCAGCTCATACACAGGGCCGATTAACTGTTCGCCGTTAGCCTGAAGCCCCGATACGTCGGTTATCTTTTTCACCTGCAGGATCATATCCCGCTCCGTCGATCCGCTTGGTACAACGAGGCTTATTTCCCCTGTGCGGCTGAAGGTTCCGGACTGCCCTGCTTTGATGGCAATTTCATCGTCGGCTATTGGCGTATTATCCGCTTGCCCCCCCTCATTCCCCCCGCTGCTGCTCCCTCCGTTGTTGCTTCCCCCGTTGCCGCCGGATGACGGGTTCGCAGCCACGGTCACCGTCACCGTATAGTCCTTCGTGCTGCCATCTTGCGCAGTCACAGTGTAGACTACCGACGATGTAAAATCGTTCGACGTCGTTCCGCTAACTTGAGCGGTTGTTCCGACCTTCACCGAAGATCCCGCCGAACTGCCGAACGTCGCTGCCAAGGACCTTACGTTCGTCCCGTACGGTACGGTCAGCGAGATGTTCGTTCCACTGATTACCCCCGCCACAGGAGGCGTCAATCCGGCGAAGCCAAACGATGTCAAATCCTTCGACGTATTCGCCGCCACGCTCACCGTCACGGTATAGTCCTTCGTACTGCCATCTTGCGCCGTCACCGTGTAGACTACCGGAGACGTGTAATCGTTCGACGTCGTTCCGCTCACCTGTACATCCGTCCCGACCGCGACTGACGCCCCCGTACTGCCGAACGTCGCCACCAAGGCGCTCACGTTCGTTCCGTACGGTACGGTCAGCGAGATATTCGTTCCGCTGATTACCCCCGCCACAGGAGGCGTCAATCCGGCGAAGCCAAACGATGTCAAATCCTTCGACGTATTCGCCGTTACGCTAACCGTCACGGTATAGTCCTTCGTACTGCCATCCTGCGCCGTCACCGTGTAGACTACCGGAGACGTGTAATCGTTCGGCGTCGTTCCGCTCACCTGTACATCCGTCCCGACCGTGACCGACGCCCCCGTACTGCCGAACGTCGCCACCAGCTCCGCGACGTTCGTTCCATAAGGCACGGTCAGCGAGATATTCGTTCCGCTGACTGCCCCAGCCACAGGAGGCGTCAATCCGGCGAAGCCAAACGATGTCAAATCCTTCGACGTATTCGCCGCCACGCTCACCGTCACCGTATACACTTTGTTCGCAGAACCATCTTCCGCCGTGACCCGGTATAAGATGGCGGACGTGAAATCATTGGACGTCACTCCGCTGGTTTGGGTTGCGCCTCCGACGGTTACCGTGGACGCGGCCGAGTTCGTAAACGTCGCCACCAGCTCCGCGACGTTCGTTCCATAAGGCACGGTCAGCGAGATATTCGTTCCGCTGATTACCCCCGCCACCGGAGGCGTCAATTCGTCAAAGCTGAACGCCGTCAAGTCGCTCGCCGAGCTTGCGCTTCGGGTCACGGTAATCGTATACGTTCTCGTCGTGCTCCCGTCTTGAGCCAGCACGACGATTTGAATCGTATTGGCGCCGGTATTCAAATTCAAGGCCGGGCTGTCCGTTCCGCTCGAGACGGATACCGGATCGCCTCCATTGACGGCCACCGTAATCGTCGCGCCCGAATGCGTAGCGGTCGGCCTGACGGTTACGCTGGAATAGCTGCTGGCCGCCGTTGACGTGTACGCAATTCGGCTGCTGAGAAAGCTCGGACTAAGCGCTCCGGAAGACAGCGTGAGCCCGCTCAAAGTAGTAACCGTGCTTGCCGCCCTCGTGACGGAGATGGAATATTTCTTTTCCGTACCGTCTTGCGCCGTCACTGTAATCTCGATCGTATTCACTCCGACATTAAGGGCAAGCGAGGAGCTGTTCTGACCGCTTGTCACGGCAACTGCCGTCCCGCCGTTAACCCGGACCGTCAGCAACGCCGTAGAATCGGCTGCCGTCGGCCGCACCGTAACCGCAGTCGTCGTATTGGCGACGCCCGCAGCGGTATAAGAGGTCACTGCCGCATTAAATGTCGGACTGAGCGTCCCGCCCGTCGTCGTTAATGCGCTTAGATTGGCATTCGAGCTGCCTGCCGCCCGGTTCACCGTCAACGTATAGCTTCTCGTATTCGAACCGTCCTGCGAAGTAACCTCTATCGTGATGACCGTGCCCGCTCCGGCGGTAAGTCCGATATTCCCGCTGGCCTGGCCGCTGGAAACTCCCGTGCCGTTCACCGTCACAGTCGACCCAGCATTGGCCGCATAAGGAGTAACGGTCAAACCCGATGCCGCATAGGGAACGCTGACCGTATAGCCGGTCGTTCCTTCCGCAAATGCCGGACTAAGCGTCCCCGCCGACAGCGTTATTCCGCTTAGCCCGGCTCCGGAAGGATCGGAGCGGACAACGTTGAGCGTGTATTCCCGACCGGCATCGCCGTTAGCTCCCGTCACGGTTATCGCAATCAGATTGCTGCCGGCCGACAGATTGGAGCCTCCGCTTACGGCAACGACCGCTAACGGATCGATTGCCGTTCCCGATACGGTTACGCCTTCCACGTCGGACGCGACCGCAACCGTAGCGGAACGCGTTAGATTGTCCGGCACAGGCGCGCTGACGGCGCCGCCCGTATTGCCCGTAACGGTTAAGTCCGTCAGCCATAACGGCAGCGGAGCGCCCCTAAGATAAGGCGTCGTTGCGGGCGCTATGTTCCACGTACCGCTGAAATCCCAGCCGCTGAAGCTTCCGCTGGACTTCATCTGGGCGGTCGTATACCCTGTTAATCCGGTAGCCGACCCCGAACCCGCGCCCGCGCTCTGCCCGGTCGTCGCCGTGTTCCAGTACCCTCTCGTGAAGGTCGAGCTCGCCCTGGTGCCGACCAGCCCTCCGGCCGCGCTGCCTCCTTGCACTTGACCCGTTGCATACACATTGGTGTAGCTTCCTTGGCTGCTTCTTCCGATCAGGCCCCCGGCCGAGGCTTGATTCGCCTTGGCGTTCCCGATCGCGAAGCTGTTCGAGATCATTCCGCCGATATCTTCTCCGATCAAGCCGCCGACCTTGTTCGCGCCTTGCGCATTCCCTTCCGCGTAACTCGTTTCGATGACGGCATAGCCTTGTCCGACCAATCCGCCCACGGAATCTCCGCTGCCGACGACCGTTGCCGTGGAACTGCTGGCCCTGATCGTGCCGCTATGCAGGCTGCCGACAAGGCCTCCCACATTGCTTCTCCCTTGGACCGATCCCGAAGTCCGCACCTTCGATATCAAGTTGGAATTATGCAGACCGGCGAGTATACCGACACTGTCTCTGCCCACTACGGAAGCCCCAACGATGTCCAGATTGGACACGCTGCCGATATAGATGTATTGGAACAAGCCGACCACGTCCTCATACGGCCGATCGATCGTTAGGCCCTTGATGACGTGCCCGTTGCCGTCCAGCTTCCCTTCCAAATAAATCGGCTCCCAGCCCGCTCCGCCGTTGGCGGACGCATAGGCGGAAAGGTCGATATCCGCGACCAGGCGGTACACTTTCTGATAATCGTTGCGAATATCGTTGAACTGATCGGCATTCTCGATGAGATAAGGCGAAGCATCCGTTCCGCTTCCGCCTGCGAAGCGACTTCGATTAATCGTTATCGAATACGTCCGGATCGTCCCGTCGGATGCGGTCACCGTCACCGTGACGGCGTTGTCCCCCAATTGCAGGGAGCCTCCCCCGGCTATCGTATAAGTCGCATCGGGATGATTCGGAGTTGCCGTTATCGTCGCATCGGTCGTCGAATTCGAAACGTCAGCCGTGTAAGAGAGCGTCCCTGCGCTGAATCCGGGAATCGAGACTCCATCGATCCGCAAGTCCGCCAGACTGGCGTCGGAGGACAGATTGTTCGAAGTCAGCTTATGGACACGAATCGCATAAATTTGCGGGCTTCTTACCCCATTGGGATCATGGAGCGATATCGTCGCCGCGTTGGCGCCGACTGCCAGCCCGTCCATTCCGGACACCTGTACGACCGCATCTGCATTCGCGACGGACGGGACAGCCGTCAACGAGGATACGTCGCCCGTTACGCTCAGATCGTATTGACGAACGAGGGAATGCCATGAAGGCGACACGTTCCCCGCCGTACCCGTATCGGGCGTTACAGACAGACCGGTCAGCCACAAGGGAGCGTTCCCTCGCAAATAGGGGTAGCTCTTCCCCTCGGCAATCGCCCACTTGCCGGCAAAATCCAAGCCTCCAAAGCTGGCGGCCTTGAACAGGTCGACTCCCGAAATTCCGGTTATGTTCTCTGAGCTATAACCGAGAGCCGACCAATAGGCGTCGGAATTCCAGTACAACCGATTGAAGGTCCAGTTGTATGTGTATCCGGCGAATCCGCCCACGCTATAGTTGCCCGCTACGGCGCCTGCGGAGTAGCTGTCGCTGAACTCCGATTCGTAGATATTGCCCACGAATCCGCCGATTGCCGAATTTCCGCTAACCGCGCCAAGAGCATAACTGTCTCGGATAATGCTTCCGTAATAAGCGCTTCCGATCAGCCCGCCCACTTCATCGCCCCCGGTGACCGTTCCCGAGGCATAGCTTCGTTCCAACGTTCCCATCAGTATAAATCCGACAAGCCCGCCGACGTAACGCTCTCCTTCGACATCGCCTTCCGCGTAACTGTTCATGACGATGAAATCGTTCGTCGAATTCGCGATGGATCCAATTAACCCTCCTACATGACTTCCGCTTCCTTTAACGGTAACGGCCGCACCGGACCTCTGCACCTGGGGGTGATTGCTTTCGCCGATCATCCCTCCAACATAGGATTGACCCTCCACCGCACCGGAGACATGCACGTTATCCACCGTACCCGGATACATAAAGCCGGACAGAATGCCCACCTGGCTTCCTCCGACGACATCGGCTTGAACGATGTTCAGATTGTTGATTTGACCGCTGACGGATGCGAATAATCCAACCTTGCCTTCACTTCCGCGGCGAATGGACAAGCCGGTAATTCGGTGGCCGTCCCCGTTCAGTTGCCCGGCGAATACGCCCCCGATCGGCTTCCAGCCTTTTCCCCCTTCCGCCGAAGCATAGGAAGAGAGATCGATATTCTGAACGAGCTTATAGGAGGCGGTAAGATTGTTGCGAATCTCATTGAATTGATCGGCATTCTCGATCAAATACGGATTGCCCGCCGAGCCGTCGCCGCCCGCGAAGGCCGAAGCCGCCTGTGCCGGATGAAGAGGAACGGACGACCATAGCACAATTCCGATCAACTGAAGGAGCAAAACGCGAGATATTCCCCGTACTGAAAACCTCATTTCAATATAACCTCCATATGAACTTGGTAGTAGATACAATAAACAACCCAAGTAAAATGGAGGTAAATCGCGGCAAAAAACTATGGCTGACATTCGCGTACATCGATTCGTAACATTGAAGTTCTTCGCAAAGCGAGTTGTTCTAAAAAGTCGTATAATTCCTCCTCAATGGTGCTCAAACGAGGGGTATTGTTCTAAGAAATCGAGTAACGTCTCCGAATTGGCGGTCGAACGGAGGGCATTGTTCTAACAAATCGAGTAACGTCACCCGATTGGCGGTCGAACGGAGGGCATTGTTCTAAAAAATCGCACATCGGCACTCCAGAGTGGGCTCTGGCGAAGGCTGTATGTCAATTGAGCGTCTCCTCGATCGCCGCGGCCTGCTCGAAGCGGCTCAGCAGGAAGAGTTCGTCGATAAACTTGTTCATATCCAGAACCTTCTCATAGATCGTCTCCAGGTGCTTGTTCTTACTGCCGGATTCAATCTCTATGCCCAGCATCATCGCCCGAATTCCGCCCTGCACGACCGTCAGCGGCGCACGGATATCGTGCGAGATGTAATCCCACACACAAATTATCGTTGTTAACGAAATGGATTAAGGTTATATTATTACGTATCGAAAATAAAATCGATCATACACTTACATTTAGAAAGGTAATTAGCATCCAAAAGACAACATTCGAGGATAGTCAGGAAAGGTTGTGCATCAACATGCCAGTAGACGATATCGACCGGCAGATCATCAAGGCGCTGAACGCCAACGGGCGAATCTCCTACACCGAGCTGGCCAAAGAAATCGGGCTATCCCGCGTAGCGATTCAGGCCCGGGTCAACGCACTGATGGAGGAAGGAGTCATCGAGAGGTTTACGGCCGTCATCAATCCCGAGAAGATCGGCATTCACGTATCGGCCTTCTTTAACGTGGAGGTCGAGCCGCGGAGCTTGCAGGGCGTGGCGGACGCTTTGGCCGAAGAACCCGTCGTCACGAGCCTGTACCATATGACCGGCCCGAGCAAGCTGCATATGCACGCGTTATTCACGAACAATACGGAGATGGAACAATTTCTGAACGAGAAACTGTATAAGCTGCCTGGCGTCGTCAGCGTCGATTGCCAGGTGTTGATTACCCGGTACAAGAGTCGCATGGGAATGAGGTTGTAGACGATGGAGGGACATTCCGCGAAAAAATACGTCCAGCTCGCATGGGCGATGAGCAAGACGGGCGTTCTCGGCTACGGGGGCGGTCCGTCCGTTATTCCGCTTATCCGGCATGAGGCCGTCTCCGCCTACCGGTGGATGGACGACGACGAGTTCGGGGAGACGCTGGCGATCGCCAACGCGCTACCGGGACCGATCGCCACCAAGATGGCCGCTTATCTCGGCTACCGCGAGAAGGGCGTACTCGGCGCCATCGTCGCGATTCTCGCCCACATTCTGCCTTCCTGCGTCGCGATGATCGCGCTGCTTTCTTTCGTGAATTTTCTGAGCCACTCTCCCGTCGTTCAAGGCATGATCGCCGCGGTCATGCCCGTGATCGCGGTCATGCTCGGCGTCATGGCCTACGAATTCGCCAAGAAAGCCTATCAGGGACTCGGCAGATGGATGGTCGTCGTCTTCTGCGCGATCTCGTTCCTGCTGCTGCAAGTCGTGCCGATCCATCCCGCCATCGTCATCGTTCTGTTTCTGGCCTACGGAGCCGTTCATTACCGACTGCTCGGCAAACTCAAGAATAAGGCCGGAGGAGAAGCTTCATGAACCTGCAAAACTTGATCGACCTGTTCGCCGGCTTTTTCCTGTCCAACCTGCTCGGCTACGGAGGCGGCCCGGCTTCGATTCCGCTGATGTACCAAGAGATCGTGACGCATTACCGGTGGACGAACGATACCGAATTCTCCAACCTGCTCGCGCTCGGCAACACGCTGCCCGGTCCGATCGCCACCAAGATCGCCGCCTTCGTCGGCTTCGACGTCGCGGGAATCGGCGGAGCGCTTGTCGCTCTGGTCGCGACCGTCGTCCCTTCCGCCGTCCTTCTGATCGTGCTGCTCCGGCTGATGGCGAAATATCGCCACTCCCCCGTCGTCAAGGGCATGACGCTGCTCGTGCAGCCCGTCATCGCCGTCATGATGATCCTGCTGACGTGGCAGATGGGCAGGACGTCGATCGAAGCTTTGGGCTGGTGGCAGGCGATTCCGATCGCGGCCATAGCGCTGTGGGCGATGGAGAAGCGCAAGATCCATCCCGCTCTCGTCATCTTGTGCGCGTTCGTCTACGGCGGGCTGGTCGTCCCCCACATTTGACTGCGGTTCCGCCTCCGGCTCAGGAATCGAGCAGCTTCAGCCGCTGTAGGATCGACGCCTCGCTCGGGTAGATCGGCATATGCTCGGACAGTCCCACGATGCGGAACAGCTTCTGGTAATGCGGCGTCGCTCCGTAAGCGAACACCTGGCAGCCGCCCTGCCGCAAAGCGCGTACGATGCGGATAAGCACCGCGATGCCGATGCTGTTAATATAGGAGACCCGGGTCAGATTAAACACGACGAACCTCCGTCCGGATTCCGGCGTCCTCTCCCAATCCCGCAAGCCGTACAGCGCATCCTCGGATTGATGGGACAGATCGCCCTCCAGATCGTAAATGACCGCCTCTTCTTCCGTCCTCATGTTCGCTTGAAAGGACCGACTCATGGCTCTACCCCCCGTTTGAAAAAAATCATCTCCAGGCATACGCCCCCGTCGACGCTCGCGAACGCAAAGCGGTCCGCCAAACTGTCGATAATGCGCAGTCCCCACCCTCTCGGACGTTCCGCCTGCCATCTCTCCGCAAGCGTAAGCGAATCCGGACGAACCTCCGGCACGGCGCTTCCCTGATCGAACACCCGAATCCGGTATTTCTCGGAATCGACCGTCAGCCGAACGGTGACCGGAAGACGGGAGACGAGCCGGTTGCCGTGTTCGATCGCGTTTAGACAGGCTTCCGCGACCGCCGTCGCCATCTCTTCCGACCTCTCTTCCCCCGGGCAGTGGCCGGCGACGGCCGCAGCGACCTTGCGCATCACCCTCTTCTCACAGCCGATCCGGCTCGGAATGCGCCATTCCAGCTCAACCCGCCCTTCGTTCATCCCGCTTCCTCCCCTCATCTTCCGCGCCGCATTCCGCAACGGCGTCTCCCCAGCGAATCAGCAGCAGCGTCCGATCGTCTTCCGCGTTTTCCCCGTCGTCGGCCTCTTCCATCCCCCGGAGCTCCGCCAACGCTTCTTCCAGCCTGCTCTCGGGACGAATCGACCGCAGCCGTCTCTCCCAGCCGTCGAATCCGAGCATTTCTCCCGAACTGCCGCCCTGTTCGATAATTCCGTCGGTATACAGCACGAAAATATCTCCGTCGTCTATCCGGTGGCGCACGACCTCATACCGCTCTTCGGGGGACATTCCCAGCGGATACGAGGAGAACTGCCAGGCCATCGCCTGCCCCTGGCGAATCAAGTACGGATCGAGATGTCCGGCGCTGGCGTATTCCAGCTCGACGGACTCCCCGCCCAGATCGACGACCGCCACTCCGAGCGTGGCGTACTGCTTGCCCTGCGTCATCCGATAGACGTGCGCGTTCAGCCTGGACAGCATGTCGCCCGCCGTGCCTCCTCTTGCCGCCTCGGCGCGCAGCCCCGTCATCATCGCCGTCATCAGCAGCGCGGCCGGAAGCCCCTTGCCCGACACGTCTCCGATAGCGATGCAGTATCGCCGCCCGCCAAGCGGGATAAGATCGTAGAAATCCCCGCCTACCTCCTGGCACATCCGGCAGAAGACGGCGAGCTCCATCCCCTCGATCGCCGGAAATTGCTTGGGCAGCAGTCTGTTCTGCACCTTGTAGGCCATCTGAAGCTGCCGATTAACATCCGCGTACTCGGCTTCCATCCGGCGCTGCAGCGCATTCATCGCGTCCGTCACCTGTCCGATCTCGTCCGGAGCCAGGAGCGGTGCGGTGCGCCGGTTCGCTTCCGCCTCTCCTTCGGCCAGCGCCCGCAGACGGTCCAGAAGCAGCCTCAGCTCCTTGCGGATGCCGAGAATATAGACGGTGAAGACGCCCGCCGCGAACAACGCGTACGTCAGTCCGAGCGGCAGCAGCTTCCCGGCCAGAACCGCTCCGGGCTCGGAGCGTCCGACCAGCTTCAGCAGAGGCGCGAACGAGAACACGAAGCATGCCGCCGTCGCCAGCGCAATGAACCGCACGGCGGAGCGTCTGCCGCGGAAGCCGCGGAGCGATCGGATCTCCAGTGCTTCCGCGAACGGTCGCAGCAGCTTGCGCGTGACGGCAAGCAGCAGCGCCGCCAGCATGGAGGCCAGCCCGAACTCCCATATCGCGTTCTCTACCAGAACGTTTAACGCGTCGACGTCCGCCCCGCGCCTTCCCGCTTCCACGGTATGATAGGCCACGATCAGCAGCGTGGAGCCGAGCAGCATGCCCGAGCACAGCTCGACGGGAAAGCGGGCCAATCTTTCGAACCGCGCCGCTTTATCGGCATCGGCCGTTACGCTCGCTTTCCGCAGGGCCGGTCCGATCCGCCACAACGCGGCGGCGGTCAAGGACGCCGCCAGCAGGAAGCAGCCGAGCAGGACGAACGGAACGTTGAACTCCAGCAGCTTGCGGAAGGATTGCCCGTAGATGACCCTGTTATTCGTAAAAATGAATACGGCCCCGCTCGACAGCACCGCAAAATAAACGAGCAGCAAACGCAGCCAAAATCGTGCCGAAACGTCGTTCACCCGACTTGCTCCCCCCTCTCCCGGCCGGCCGAGATTTCCGCCCCTTCCGGCGCGGACAGCACGAAGCGGCATGGCCCCGCTCCGATCGGAAACCGGGCGACGTCGAAGCGATACCGCTTACCTCCTCCGATCGGCTCCGAACGGAATTCCCGGCTCTCGCCCGCGCCCTCCCGTTCGACGAGAACGGCCGCTTCGCCTGCGGACGCATACTCCGCCGCGCCAAGCTCCGGCTCCACGAACGCGATCGCCAGATGAATGAGCAGTTGCTCTTCCGCAATGTCGGTCAGCGCCGGAGCCAGCTCCGTCAGCAGCCGTTCCGCCGACTCCGCCGCCTGAACGTTGGCGCGCACGAGCATGCGCAGCGCGGACATCGCCAGCGCCGACGGCAGCGCGTCGCCGACGACGGAGCCCGCGATCAGCGCCAGGCGTCCGTCTCCCGCGGAGACGGCGTCGTAGAAGCCGCCCGCGATTTCGTCGGATTCGGCTCGGGAGCCCTGCACCGTCCATCCCCTCCACTGCCGCTCATATCCGGACAGCAGCTGACGCTGCGTCCGGCCGGCGAGATCAAGATCGCGCTCCAGGCGCGCGTACTGTCGGCCTATCCGTTGCTGCAATGCGTTGAACGCGGCCGCCAGCTCGCCGGATTCGTAAGGAGAGGCGATCGGAACGAGACTCAGCAGCTTGCCTCTGGTCATCCCGGCCAGATCTCTGAGCCGCTCGGCCATCCCCTCCAGATCCCGGAACCAATAGCGGGCCATGGCGACGGCGGCCAACAACGTCACCGCGAATACCGCAGCTCCGACGGCCAGCATCACCTCTACCCGAAGATGCCAGTCTTCCTCGCGACCGTTCAGAACGTACCAGAAGGTTCTGACGAGCATATACACCAGCCCGCAGACGAAAATGGCGATCACGTTCGTTCCCGCGCTTCTGAACTTCGACGCCTCCTGCGCGTGTACGCGCAAATCGAGAATGGACGGTCGCAGCATCCATCGCGCCGCCCCGTAATGAAGCACTCCGAGCGCGATAAACGTCGTCAGATTCGAGAAGGAGCTTTGTCCGTATCCGAGCGCCGTCTCCATCGGCCAAGGCGGAAGTCCGAGCGCGACGAAATGATACAGCTGGGACAGCAGCATGCCGCAGCCGACATAGACGAGAAACAGCTCCATCGGAAAGCGGGTAAACCGTTCCCACAGAAGCCGATCCCGCTCGTCCCCGCGAACGGAATGCTCGGCTTTGCGCGGCATACGCAATCGGCAATAGGTATACAAGCTGATCGTCAGGACAACGAGCGACAGCCCGACGATCGTCCCCCATAGCGCCATCGCGAGCTCGGGCTCCGGGGTGCGATGCACGTATCTGCCGGAATAGTGCATGCCGACGGCCGTTATTATCGCAAGCAGCGCGTAAATTCCGGCCAGCCGAAGTCTACGGTCACGAAACAATGCCGTTCCCCCTCACAAGAGCGCGAAGCTCCTCCGACGGCTCCGTCCCCAGCTCTTCCCGGCACATCCGGCTCAGCCGGTCGTACAAGGCGGAGATCTCGCCGTTTCTCTTCAACGCCAGCAGCAGGCGGATCAGATGCGCGTAAGCTTCCTCCCGCTCCGGCTGCAGCCTGATCCATTCCCGGCAATACGTCTCTTCGAGCTCGCCGTCTCCCTGCTCTTCGGCCAACAGACGAAGCTTGCGAAGGATTGCCGCCTGCTTATCCAGCAGGAATTCTCTCATCCGCTCCAGCCACGAGAAGTAGGGAAGCTCGGGGAGCAAGTCGTCGTACAGGCCGAACGCTTCCTGATACATCTCGTAGGACAGCGCCCGATCCTTCAGCCACAGCTGATCCGCGACCCGGATCAGCGTCAAATACCGTTCGACGTCGACGTGATCGAACGCGTCCTCGCGGAGCGCGACCATTCCTTCCCGAATGCCCGCCCCGTCCCTCACGGCCAATTCCTCAAGCAGCGTCTGCTTGAGCTGGTGAATGACGACGTAGAGAAGCTTGTTCGCTTTATCCCGGTCCTCCCCCAGCTCCAGCTGTTCCACCAGTTGCTCCTTCGGATAGGCGTATTTCGGCTGCAGCAGCAGGAACACGCACAGCTCTTGGGCTTTCTTGCGCTTCCAGCGAATATGCCTCACCTCGTGCTCGCCGCGCTCGAACGACAGCCCTCCGAAGCATACAATCCGCCAGCCTCTCCGTTCGTAATCGTTTTGGTCCTCGCGCGGCTGCGGAGAACGATCCGTCGGAACGGCCGGAATCGCCGCGTCCGACTTCCCGTCAGGCTTCAGCTTAAGGTACCGCTCGATGTATCCCGCTTCCTTCAGCGCATCCCGCGCTTCTTCCGTTCGCCCGAGCAGGCTGCAGCCTTCGGATACGGTCAGCAGCATATCGCGCCGCATCTCCAGATCCGCGTCGTAAGCTTGCTTCAGCTCCGCAAGAACGGGCAGCAAGCCCTCCGCCAGAAGAGGATCGATTCGAAGCGCCGCCCGAAACAGCGCCAGATGGACATAGACGCGATGGCGGTATGGCTCCCGCTCCCAAGACGCATCGGCCATCGGACGCAAGCAGGCGTAAGCTTCTTCCCATTGTCCGCTTTGCAGCAGGCGCAGTCCGGGCATCCACTCCGCTGCTAGAGCGACCCCCGGAGCCCGCGACGCCCAGTGCCGCAGTCTCCACGCCAGCTCCTCCCACTGCCGCTCCGACAGCCGGCCCTCGCATTGCTGCAGCAGCTCCGCCAGCGCCGCTGTCGCCTCTTCGTACATCTGCTTCCGTTCGAACAGATCGATGGCCTCGGCATATCGGGCTTGGGCCCGTTCCGGTTCGCCCTTCCATGCGCATCCGAAGGCGAGCGCAAGCGGGAACGCTCCGGCCATCCGTTCGGCGGGCAAGCTTTCGGCCTCCTTTTCCAGAAACTCGAACAAAGTCGACGCTTCCTCGACCTCTCCGAGCCGCAGCAATACCGGGGCGAGCGAGCACAGCACGGCAAGCAGGCCGTCGGGGTCGTCCGTCGCCCCGAATTCCGCGATCGCCCGCGTCAGCCACAGCTTGGCTTCCCGCAGATCCCCCGCTCGAAGCCGGCTGTCGCCCATCTCGCGCATCAGCAGCGGGGACGCGGCCAGCATCTCTGCCGGCAGACGGCGCAGCCATGCCTCTTCCGTCCGCTCGCCTTCCATCGCCATGCGCTCCAGGCGAATGAACGCTTCCATATGCAGCCCGCCGTCCAGCAGGGCGTCGATGCGGGGATTCATTCGCTTCCAGCCTCCTCCGATCTGCCGTTCAGTACCCACATTACCTCAACCCGCTTACAAAGAAATAACACTTTTCTTACAAACGCAGCATGTTAGCTTTCTGTTATCGGGGCCTAGTATAGTCGTCTCTATCAAACTTAAGGAGTGAAGCTGCACGTGAAAAAAACATTGGCCCTGCTGATCGCGTCGTTACTGCTTATCTCGCTGCTGCCCGGATTAGGCTCGGGCACGGCGCGCGCCGGGGATACGATCTACTGGGGCGAAGAGCAAAGCGCGGTCTACGATCAAATTCATCCTTACACCTTGAACTGGACGGGCGACGTCCTGGACCGGGGCGGGCTTAACTTGGCCTCGATGAAATACGAGAGCAAGAGCGCCAGCGCGGACATCGTCATCAACCAATACGGCGACATCGGAGCGCTGTCGATCCGCAAGCTGTCCGGGGAAGCGCTGAGCGATCCGACCCCGCGTTCGACGAGCGGCTTCTCCAATTCGCTTCGGCTGGAACAAGGCGCCGTCTACCTGGTCGTTCTGCACGACACGTCCTACGCGAAAATCCGCATCGACCAGATTTTCCCGGACAACGGATTCTCGATTACGAAGCTCAAGTTCTCCTACGTCTTCGAAGCGCCGGAGCCTCCGGCGGCCGGCGGCGGCTTGGGCAGCGATTCGGCGGGCCTGGACATCGGCTCGCCCACGCTCGATCTGCTTGATCCGGCCGAAATCTATGTGTTCGAGGGAGAAGGAGCGATCACGATTCCCTGGACTCCGTCCCCCGGGGAATACAGCTGGGATATTTACCGTTCGGACAACGGCGCTCCCTATGCGAAAGTGACCGACTTCGTCATCACGGAGCATGAATATACCGATCATTACGTATTCATTGGCCGTACGTACTTGTACAAACTGGTGTCGTACGATCGCAGCGGCAAACCGCTGGCCGTATCGGACCCGATCATGGTCACGCTTGTCCCGCTCGGTCAGGGCGGCTCGTCCGGGAACAACCCGCCTGCCGGCCATCCGGCTCCAACCTCCAAGCGAATCGTGCTCCAGCTCGGCAACACGACCGCTTACGTCAATGACAAGGCGCACAAGCTGGAAGTCGCTCCGTTCAACTATAACGGACGAACGGTCCTCCCGCTCCGCTTCGTCGGAGAAGCGCTTGGCCTCGACGTCAAATGGAACGGCCAAACCCGCAGCATCACGCTGAAAAGCGACAAGGACACGATCGTGCTCGTCCTCGACGACTCCCAGGCGACGGTGAACGGCAAACGCGTCATGATGGACGTTCCCGCCTTCATTCACAACAAAGTGACAATGGTGCCGATCCGCTTCGTCAGCGAGCAGTTGAAGCAGAAGATTACCTTCGACAACGCCACGAAAAAGATTACGATAGAAGGCCAGAGCGCTGCCGGTTCTTCGTCTTCATCGGGCTCGTCCGGCGGCGGATCTCAGTCGTCCTCGGGAGCGTCCGGAGGCGAGAAGCAGCCATCCGACACGGGAGGAGCTTCCTACTTCGTCGGCAGCTGGAGCATGTGGGTTCCGGCCGGCAGAGACGGAGCGGACGGCGGCACACTGACCATCCATGCCGACGGCACGTTCTCCTACCGTTGGAACGGAGCCAAGACCGGCACGTGGAGCTACGACAAAGCGACGGGCAAGCTGCTGCTGTCCGGCTACAAGAGCGGCTGGGACTGGACCGTCACCAGAACGGATAAAGGCATAACCGTGTCGACGCTTGGCGTATACGAGACGGGAGTTCGCTTGAAGTAGCGGACCTCCGGAATGCAAAACAGCCGAGAAGCCCGGCGACTGCCGGAGTTCTCGGCTTGCTTGTTCAACCCTTGTCCAGATGCTTGCGAAGCAGATCTCTGCCCCGCTTAAGGCGCGACTTGACCGTGTTCATTTTCACCTGATTCATCTCCACGATCTCTTCCATCGACATGTCCAGCACGTACCGCTGATACACCATAAGCCGATAAGCCTTCGGCAGCTTGTCGATGGCGGAGAGCAGATGCTCCGAAGTCTCCTTCAGAATAAGCGCATCCTCGGGCCGGCTCGCTTCGGCGACCTGATTCTCCCATCCCTCGTGATTCATCATCGGATGGTTGAGGGTGAGCTTCGTCTTCCTTTTGCGCAGCATGTCGATGCAGATGTTTTTCGTCGTCGTGAAAATAAGCGAGGAGACCGACCCCGCCGGATCGAGGCGTTCGAAGTTCACGTAGAGCTTAAGGAACGTCTCCTGCACGGCTTCCTCGGTATCCGTCTTGCTCCGCAATATTTTCCATGCGAAGCTGAATATTTTATCTTTATAATGCTCGAATAATTGCTCGTAAGAGACGACCGGCAATCCCCGGCCGACTGCGGGCTGCATATCCATAGGCTTTGCACCTCTTCCCCGTAAATCTCAGTATTCTCTATTATAACACCATAGAGCTTGCCTGTTCGATATTCACAGAAAATTCGCAAAACCTTTTTCAGCCCTATCTGCCCGGAAGAAACTTCTTGATCCAGTTGCCGAAGCCCGACGGATTGCGGGTCTGAATGAGCACGATCCCTTCGCCCCGGAAGCGGCAGACGAGACCTTCGCCGCTCGTGATGCTGGAGAACCAGCCTTTGGACGCTTTCTCGATCGAATAGTGAACGTAATCCGGCCAGGCCACGAGATGACCGTTGTCGATAATGCGCTCTTCTCCCGGTGCGAGATTAACCGCGTGGATCGAACCGTACGAAGCCAGGAACACCGTGCCTTTTCCGCTGATCTCGATAATGAAGAAACCTTCGCCCGACAGCAGGCCGCGGCTCAAGTTTTGCATTTTCGTATTGACCTGGATGCCGCTCGTTCCGGCGAGGAATCCGTCCTTCTGGACGAGAAGCCGGTAAGACCCGTCCAATTCGACGGCCTGAATGTCTCCGATGGAAGACGGCGCGAGCAGCACTTCTCCGCCGCCGCGGTTCGCCGACAGCTCCTGGAAGAAGAACGTCTCCCCGCTGAGCATCCGGCCGAGTCCCGCCATAATGCCCCCGTCCGCCGTTCCCTTGACGTCGACGTTCGGAGACATGGACACCATCGCTCCCGACTCGGCTTTCAGACTTTCTCCGGCCTGCAGTTGAACTTTCAGCATGGCGAAGGCGCCCTGGTACAACAGTTCGTATTTCACGACAAATCCTCCTATAGATTAAAATCGGCGTCCGCGCGAGAAATCATCCCCGAAGCCGTTATCGTTGTTCTTATTCGTCAACCCGCTCATCCTGCCGATCGCGTCTTTATAGATGCGCGTAATCTCCTGCACTTTGTCGAACTCTTCGTCTCCCGGCCCCAGATTCTGATAGAACATTTTCTCCAGCACCGTTTGATAGAGTCGAAGGCGGTCCTCGAGCCGCTCCCGTTCTTGTGCGACGATTTCTTCGAGCGTATGCTGCCCGACCCAGCGGTCGATCTCATCACCCGTTCCGAGCTCCGTTGCCGGATCCCGTCCGGATCGTTCCCGTTCCGAAGGAATGCGCTCGTAGCGGTCGCCCGACACGTCGACGGAAGTGCGAAGCTGGGAGAGCAGAATGCGTTGTTTGGCCAGCATGACCTGAAAAAACTTGTTCCCGAGCAAATCCGCGACCACGAGGCGGCACATCTCCGGATTCCCCAGCAGCGTGGCGTCGTAAGGATGCAGAATCCACTGCTCCTGCTCGTAGAACAGGTTAAACTCGAACCAGGCTCCTCCGTAATTAAACCGAATGTTGATCGTGGAGGAATCCAAAACTTCAAAGGTAAAATCCAAGAGCCGCGACTCCTCTCTCCTGTTCGTCCTCTCTCTTATTAATAATAAACGGAATAGTTAGGCAATACTAGCCCTTCTGCCAGCGACAAAGCTTCCCCCGTCGGCGTTTCTGCTCAAAATACCGGGGCGGTGGCTTTTCGAGGGGTGTTAGCAGGTTTCTTGGAACATCGCTCTCCGCGAGCATAGTAAAAAGCACAACACGCAGGCGCCGATTGTTCCGTGCCCGCGGGTTGTGCCCTTGTTCGCTAGTTTACCATAGTCCGCTAATTAGCCGTCTGCCGCCGCAAGATGCGAGCGCCGTTCGCCGGAAGCTCAATCCGGCCGGATGCGCGTTCGCCCGTCTCCGCGTCCTCGTAGTCGGCTTTATCAAGCTCGACCGTCGCCTCGCCGCCCGAGAAGTTCAGCAGGAAGACGTAGTCGGTGACGCCGTCGCTGCGCAGCTGGGCGGTTACTCCCGGCGGCAGCTCGCCGTCGATGGCCCGGCGGACGCCGGCCTGCTGCGCAAGCTTGCCGTAGAACGCCTGATAGAAGGCGTCATCCGCGATTCTCGCCGCCAAATAATACGCCGCGCCGCCCCCGAGACGATTCACGGTCAGCGCCGGACGTCCCGCGTAGAAGTCGCCTCCGTACACGGCCAGCACCTCCGCCGTCTCGGCGTGGATGAGCTCGCACAGCTCGCGCACCTCGAACGTCCCCTCGATGCCGAGCGCGTTGGCGGCCGCCATCACGGCCGAATTGCGGTCGCTGTCGTACAGCCCCTCGATCTCCTCGGCCCAGATGCCGACCGTCTGCCGCAGCGGTCCGGGAAATCCGCCGAGATGACACAGGTCGTTCTCGTTCACGACGCCGCTCCAATAAGTAACCGCCGCGATGCCGCCGTCCCGCACGAAACGCTCGATCCTCCGTCCGGTCTCCTCGCGCAGCAGATAAGCCATCGGAACGAGCAGCAGCTTGTATCCGCTCAGGTCGTCTCCGGAGCCGATGATATCGGTCGGCACGCCCAGCTCCCAGAGCGCACGGTAATGCTGCGTCACCGTCTTCTCATAGTGGATGCCGCAATTGCGCGGGCCCTGCGCGTCGTTAACCGCCCAGCGGTTGTCCCAGTCGAACAGGATCGCCGCTTCAGCCGGCACCGGCGTGCCCACGAGATCCGTCAGTCCGGCCAAAGTACGGCCCAGCTCGGCGACATCCCCGAATACGCGCGTGTTCTCGTGCCCGACATGGTCGACGACGGCGCCGTGAAACTTCTCGCTGGACCCGCGGCTCTTGCGCCACTGGAAGTACTGCACCGTATCGGCTCCGTGCGCCACCGCCTGCAGAGAGGACAGACGGTGCATGCCCGGCCGCTTCAGCTTGCTCACAGGCTGCCAGTTCGTCAGGCTCGGCGTGCTCTCCATCAGCATGAACGGCTTCTTCTTCAGCGAGCGGAACAAGTCGTGGTTGAAGGAAAACCACGAAGCGACGCCCGCGTCCGACTCGGCCTCGTGCCAGGTCGGATAAGCGTCCCAGGAGATGACGTCAAGCTCGTCCGCGAACGCGCGATAGTCAAGATCGTAAAATAAGTCCATCATATTCGTCGTGCAGGGCAGCTCCGGATTGGCCGCCTTGAGCGGCTTGACCTCATGCTTGTAGAAATCGAGCGTACGATCGGTTACGAAGCGACGCCAATCCAGATTGTGGCCGTGCACCATCGTCTCGCCGTGCGGCGCCGGCGATTCCACCTGCGACCAGTCCGTATACGTGTGGCTCCAGAAGGCGGTCCACCATGCCAGATTCAGCGCTTCAAGCGTGCCGTACCTGGCTTTCACCCACTCGCGGAACGCCTCCTGACAGTAGTCGCAATGGCATTCGCCGCCGAATTCGTTGGAGATGTGCCAGCCCACGACGGCCGGATGATGCGCGTACCGTTCGGCCAGCTTCGCGTTCATCAGAGCCGTCTTCTCCCGGTAGACCGGCGAAGAGTAGCAATGATTGTGCCGCAGGCCGTGCAGGTTCCGAACGCGGTTCGCGCCGACGCGCAGCACTTCCGGATATTTCTGCGACATCCATGTCGGCCTTGCGCCGCTCGGCGTCGCCAGCCAGGCGTAAATGCCGTTGGCCGCGAACGTGTCCAGCACTTGGTCGAGCCAGCCGAATTCGAAGCGGCCTTCCTCCGGCTCCAGCGCCGCCCAGGCGAAGATACCGACCGACATGACGTTGCAGCCCGCGAGCTTCATCAGGCGTATATCTTCCTCAAGCACCTTCGGATCGTGAAGCCATTGATCCGGGTTGTAATCCGCTCCGTGCATCATGACCGGCAACTTCGCGCTAATCGGAGGAAGTTTCCCCGCGACGCCGCTCCCTTTTCCGATACCGTTGTCTAAAGCCATCTTCGCTCATCTCCCTGATTGTGCTATATAACCGTCAACTCGAAAGGTTGCCAATTGCATGGTTGCTTCTCGGCATGCTTTATTCGTTCGACCGGCTTAGGAACGCATCGATCTGCGCCTGCAATTCCCGAGCGATCTTCTCGATGCCCGCGGTCTTAAGCTGGCTGAGCAGCTCCGCCTGACCCTTGTCCAGATCCTGGATCAGACCGTATTCCAGCGGAATGGCGTAACGAAGCATGACGTTGCCGACATTGGCCACCTCGGTCTTCACGGCGGCGTCGTTGAACACGAACGTCTCCAGCGGAAAATGAACCATTTCGTCCAGCCATCTGTCGTGAACGGCGGCCGCTTCTTCCGGGTAAGCGGCATCCGTCCGGTTCAGGGGCGAGTTCCATCCCCAATTGGAGAAGCCGGTGTAATTGGCCGCGCTCGGACCGCTCCGCATCTTGTCTTCGCCTGCCGGCTCGTAATGCTTGCCGGCGATGCCGTACATGGCAAGATCGTGGATCTCCTTGTCGTTCTGCAGCAGATCGATCAGCATCAAGGAACGCTCGACTTGCTTCGAGACGGCATGGACCGCCAGTCCGTTCTGGGTAGAGATGGCTCCGATCTTCATCTTGCCGGGGGTCAAGTCGACGATCGCGCCTTCGAACTCCGGTCTGTCGCGGCGCATCTCGACGAGATTGATCGCCATCGTTCCCAAGTTGTGCGCGTACGATGCGGTTTTGCCGGCCAGCATGTCCTGCCACACGTCGGTCTTGTTCGTGATGATGTTTTTCGACCAGCCGTTATGGTCCGCCAAATCTTTGTAGTACGAGAGCAGCTCGCGGAATTCCGGCGTCTCGTAGACGTTGAACACCCGTCCCTCCGGGTCGTCCAGCCGATAAGCGAACGGAATGCTGTAGTCGACCAGGTTCCACTCGTTTTGCTGCTCCAGCAGGATTTGATCCAGCTCGTGCCACTTCCAGCCGTCTGCCGGCTTGGCCCCGAATGCGCCGATTCCCCGCTCCCCGGTTCCGATCGTCTTCAAGTAAGCCGCGAACGTCTGCGGATCTTTCACCGGGTCGAGACCGTATTTCTTGCGCAAGTCGTCGCGGATAATGACCGCCTTGTCGGTGATTTCCTGATTATTGTTCGGAATCATGTACAGCTTGCCGTCCACTTTCGCTTGCTCCCAGGCGATATCCGGCATTAGCTCCCATGTCCTCGGGGCGTACCGGGAGAGCAGCTCTTCGTTCAGCTCCAGAAAGCCTCCCTTGATCGCTTGATCGTAGTAGAACGCCCAGTTGGCGGTATACGCGATATCGAAGTTTTCCTTCGCCGCGAATTTCAGCGGGTACTTCTGCGACCAATCCGACCAGTCGAGAAATTCAACCTCGACCGTCGCGTTGATCTTATCCTTGAGCAGCGAATTCAGCCGTCCGAACACTTCTTCGTAGTCCACCGGCTTGCCGCCGATGAGCAGCATCTTCAATCGAACTTCCCCGGCCCCGGCGGCGTTCGGATCGCGAACCGCCTGCTCCGATCCGGGAGCCGCTACAGCCCCGCCGGATTCTTGGGCGCTGTTCCGACCGCCCGCGCTCCCGTCCGTCTGGCCTCCGCCTCCACCTCCGCTTCCGCCGCCGCAGGCGCTCAGCAGAAGCGCCGAAGCGAGAATGACGGCCAGCTTTCGCATGCGCGATATGCCTCCCATATTCCCTCTCCTTAAGCGCGGACGCTAGATTTTGTGCTTCTTCCTGTACTCGCCCGGCGTCATGCCGGTCGCTTGCTTGAATTGCCGGTTGAAATAAAGAATGTTCTTATAGCCGGAGCGGTCGGCGATCTCGTAGATTTTAAGCGTCGGATCGGAGAGAAGCTCGCACACCCGGCGCATCTTCCGCTCGTTCAAGTATTGGCTGAAATGAACGCCGGTCTCTTCGAGGAACAAGTGGCCGAGATAGTTCGGCGTAAAGTCGAAATAAGCGGCCGTCTCCTTCAGCGTTACTTTCTGATCGAGCCGTTCCTCAATGTAGCGCATAATCTCCTCGATCAGCTTGCGCTTCTGCTTCCGCTTCTTGGAGTAGAGCAGCTCGGACAATTCGAACAGCCGCCGCCGAATCCACGACAGGATGTCGTGAATCGTCTCGAATTGGAACAGCCGCACCGGCTGATGCGACTCCCATTTCAGCAGCTCGTACAAATCCTCGTTCATCGCGGCGAGGCCGGCATGAAGCCGCGAAGTAATTCGCACAATCAGATCGTACGCCTCGCTCTTCCCGGTCGGAGCCGAATCGTCGAACAATTCGAGCAGGCCGTCGTCGATGGCGACGAGATCGTATTGCAGGATGGCTTCGAGCAGCCGGTCGACCGTCTCTCCGAAGCTCACCGCGTGCTTGTCCCGCGCCGACGTCTCCGATACGCCGCGGATGAGGCGGTTTTTGCCGAGCAGCCATTTCGCGCTGAGCGCCGCCTTCGCCTGACGATAGGACTCAAGCAGCTCGTCCTCGCTCTGCGCGAACGCGCCCGCCCCGACCGTCACGGTGAACGGCAGCTTCTCCCGCACTTCCCGAACCAGCTCTTCCAGCAAGCTGTCGCCGAGATCCTCGGGAGCCGCCGTCAGCAGCACGAACCGGCCGTGATGGTCCGGCAGCAGCATGCCGGCCTGATGGTCGGAGGCGAATCGCCGAAGGCATTCCGCCACCTGCCCGACCCGCTCCCGCTTCTCTTCCTCGGGCTTCTCCCGCAGGTTCAGTTCAAGATCGTCGATCTCGATCGTCGCCACGGATACGCCCGTCTCGCAGAGCGGCGCAAGCAGACTCTGGACGAGCGGGCCGCCTTCGGCTCCGTTCAGCCAGCGCAGCAGCAGCTCCTCGTTAACGAGAGAGAGCGCCTGCAGCATGGAGCGGCTCTGCTCCCGTTCCTGTTCGATCTTGCCGCACAGCGAGCCAAGCAGATCGTAGAGCTCCCGGTCTTCGACCGGCTTCAATAGATAACCCGAAGCGGCGATCTCGATCGCCCCTTTGGCGTAGCCGAAATCCTCGTGACCGCTGATGAAGACGATTTTCACGTTGGGCTGCAGCTTCTTGGCCCTGCGGGCGAAGTCGATGCCCGACAGGATCGGCATGCGGATGTCCGACAAAATAAGGTCCGCCTGCTCCTGCTCCAACACTTTCAAAGCCATAAACCCGGTGTTCACCGCGCCGACGATCTGCAGATCGAACGGACTGCCGGCGACTCTGCGCCGCATCCATTCCAGATCGACCGCTTCGTCGTCCACCAGCAAGATGCGAATGCTCATGCTGCTCCAGCCTCCTCCTCCGCAAGAAGGTATAGACTCTCCAAATTAGCATACCCGACGACTTCATTCGCGAACATATCGCGAAACAATGATCCTGCATACTTTTGCAACTATTCCGGTTCTCCGGACGGCTCTCCGGACGCGGGGAGCGCGATCAGCACCGTCGTTCCGCCGCCGCGCACGGAGCCGATCCGAACCCCGTATTCCTTCCCGTATCTCAGCTTGATTCGCTCGTCCACGTTGCGCACGCCGTAGCCGCCCCCGTGGCTGGCCCCTTGCATGATGGTCTTCACCTGGGCGGGCGGCATGCCGACGCCGTCGTCGATCACCTTCAGCTCGATCCGGTCGCCGACCCGATGCCCGGTAATCCGGATCGTAATCGCGTCTCCGAACCAGGCATGCTTGAAAATATTTTCGACGAACGGCTGAAAAATGAGCTTGATAACCTGCACGTCCAAAATATCGGGCTCTACGTCCACGTGCACGGTGAACGCATCGGCATACTTGACCCGCTGAATGTCCAGATAGGTTTGGACCTGCTCCAGCTCCTTCTCCAGCGCGATGAACACCTGGCCCTTGTTCAGCGTCAACCGGTAGAAGCGGGACAGCCGCTGGATCATCTCGGTCGCCTTCCGCGTCTCTCCGAGATTCGCCAGACTGCTGATCGTCGACAGCGTGTTGAACAGAAAATGCGGGTTGATCTGGGCTTGCAGCGCCTCCAGCTCGGCCTGTTTCTTCTGCATGCCTTCCACGTACACGCTGTTGATCAGCTCCTGGATGTTGCCGGCCATCACGTTGAAGGAATCGGCGATGCGCACGAATTCGTCGTTGCCCGAGAAGCGAATCCGCTTCTGGAAGTTGCCCTCCTCGAAGGAGTGGACGAGCGAGACGATCCGTCTCATCTTGCGTCCGGACAGCCTTGCGACGACAAGACCGATGCCGGTCATCACGACGAAGCTCAGCAGACAGACGGCGACGATCGCCTTGCGGAGCCGACTGGCGTCCTTCGTCAAGTAAGAGGACGGGACGAACGATTCGATAGCGAGGGAAGATTCCGGGATTTCCTCCCGCAAGCTCAAATAACCCGCGTCGCTCCGGTCGGCCGTTCCCCGCTCGAACAGAACCGAATCCGCGGAGATGTCGCGCAGACGGAGCGCGATCCCCTCTTCCACCGGAAACGCGTCGAAGCTCCCCAGCAGGTCGGGCAGCTTCGCGGTGATGCGCACGTACCCGATCACCGTCGAATAATCGCTGTAGGACACCAGCTTGCGAATGTGCGAGATGTTCTCCAGCTGCGCGTCCGTATCGATCTGCAGCCAGTCGTTGTCCCTGCCCGTCCCCCGGTACGACTTGAACCATTCGGTGCGCTCGATCTCGGCAAAAGGAAGAATGTAATAGTCGTCTCCGTCGATCGGCTCGGACAGGTCGTCTCCCAGCACGTAATTCAGCTCTTCGTTCGTCACGTACAGAATCAGACGAATGTCGTTGCCGTACAGCTGGAGCGGAGATTGGATCTGCGGCACGATCTCGTCCAGCATCGTCAAATAAATATTCAGCGGGTCCCCTCTCGTCTGCAGAGCGCGTTGAAACGGCAGGCTGCCGAAGAGCGTGTCGGACATCCGCTGGATTTCGTCCATCTGGTATTCCATGTTTTCGCGCGCTTGCTCCATCGCCGTGCGGAGATTCGTCTCGGCCATCTCGGTTCGCGAATCGATCAGCATTCTATACGAGATGGAGCCGATGACGATGTCCGTCAGCAGAACGAGAATCAAGTACGGAATCATCGTTTTGTAGGTGAAGGGGATGTACCTCTTGATGCGCCCTTCCGCATGTGCCGACTTCGAAGCCGTTAGCGCCATATTTTCCGACCTTCCCCTCGGTTTGCAACGCCTTCATTGTAAGACAAGCAAATCCGGATGTGAATCCCCCTTCCGAGACCCGGGCGTCCCAACTCTCTCCATGCCAAATTCCGAATTGTAGATTTCGTACTAGTTTTCGTTGTTTCACATGATTAAATTCTTCGACCTGCGCTTGCATAATTAAAAGCGAGGAAAGGGGAGCAGCACATGCGACTACACAAATTTCTATACGACGTGAAACGCTACCGAACGATTCTGCTGATGCTGGCGCCGGCCGTCGCATTCTTCCTGTTGTTCGCGTACGTCCCGATGGCCGGCATCGTTATCGCGTTCAAGCATTACGATTACGCGGGCGGAATTTTCGGCAGCGCCTGGAACGGACTGGCCAACTTTCGCTTCTTCTTCGAATCCGGGGATGCCTGGACGGTTACGAGGAATACGGCGCTGTACAATATCGCCTTCATAGCGGTGAACAACTTTTTGCAAATTTTCGCCGCGATTCTGCTGTTCGAGATCGGAGGCAAGTGGTTCCGCAAACTGACGCAATCGATCCTGTTTCTGCCGTACTTCATCTCCTGGGTCGTCGTCGGCGCGATCGCCTACAATCTGCTCAACTACGACATCGGCACCGTCAACGCGCTGCTGCGGGGGCTGGGACTTGAACCGGTCGACATCTACAACACGCCTTCCTACTGGCCGTTCATCCTCGTGGCCGTCTCCGCCTGGAAGACGCTCGGATACGGAACGGTCATGTACTTGGCCGCGATCGCGGGCATCGATACGGAGATGTACGAGGCGGCGGAGATCGACGGAGCGAACATTTTCCAACGCATTATGAAAATCACGCTGCCCAACCTGTATCCGACGCTGATCATTCTCGTGCTGCTGGCCGTCGGCAACATTTTCCGCGGAGACTTCGGCATGTTCTACAACATGGTCGGCAACAACGGAATTTTGTTCTCTTCGACCGACGTCATCGATACGTTCGTGTTCCGCTCGCTCATTACGTCGAACGATATCGGCATGTCCGCCGCTGCCGGCGTATTCCAGTCGGTGCTCGGCTTCGCGACCATCATGTCGGTCAACTACGCGGTTCGCAAATACGACAAAGACCGGGCCTTATTCTGATCGGGGGTTACGACAATGCAAACATCTACTGAGAGGCTGAATCCGCGTGCCCCGCTGCATTCGCGGGGACGACTGCAGAAAGACCGGCTGCTGTTCTCCGTCATCGGTTACGTGTCTCTGACGCTGCTGGCGCTGCTGTGCGTCCTGCCCTTCCTGCTCGTCGTCTCTTCGTCCTTGACGGAAGAAAGCACGATCATCGTGAAAGGGTATCCGTTTCTTCCGGTGGATTTCTCCCTGGAGGCGTACGGCATTCTGTTCAAGTATCCGACGCAGATGCTCAAGGCGTACATCGTGACGATCGGCGTAACGGCGGCGGGCACCTTGCTCGGCCTGTTCCTGACCTCGATGACGGCTTACGCCTTGTCCAGGAAAGATTTCAAATGGCGCAACCATTTCTCCTTCTTCTTCTTTTTCACGACGCTGTTCAGCGGGGGGCTTGTCCCTTGGTACCTGCTCATCGTCAACTACTTGCATATGAAGGATACGCCGCTTGCGCTCGTCATCCCGATGGTGCTCAACGTGTTCTACATCATCGTAATGAAGTCGTTCATGAGCAGCATTCCCGAAGCGATCGTAGAGTCGGCCAAAATCGACGGCGCAGGAGATTTTCTCATCTACGCTCGGCTCATTATCCCGCTGTCCAAGCCGGCGCTCGCCACCATCGGATTATTTCTCGCCTTGGCTTATTGGAACGATTGGTACAACGCCCTGCTCTTCGTCTCGAACGAAAACCTGATGCCGCTGCAGTACTATCTGTACAAGATGCTCGGCAACATGGACGGCATGCGCAAAGCGATGATGAGCGCCGGAGCCGTCGTCACGACGACGATTCCATCCGAAAGTCTGAAAATGGCGATGACGGTCGTCGCGACCGGTCCGATTCTGCTCGCCTATCCGTTCGTTCAGAGGTACTTCGTGCAAGGTCTGACGATCGGCGCCGTCAAAGGATGAGTCCGGGGAAACCCGGTTTATCACCAGGGCGTGTCTGAATACTTCGAGGGCAGCAGATGTTGCCGAATTTTCGTTCCATGCAAGGAACTTTTGTGAAGGCGTACCGGGGGTACGTCAAGCAAAAGTGACAAAGCAGGGGGCGAAAAGGCGGTGAAAGATGCCCCTGAGCGGGTTTTCAGACACGCCCCAATAAACCTTAGGGGGAAATCTCGAATGGCAACCAAAAAGAGCTTCCTGCTTCTCGCCGTTATACTACTGATCGCTACCGTTCTCGGCGCATGCGGCGGAAACAAAAACAGCAATAGCAATAGCAGCAGCACCCCGGCCGCCGAGAGCTCGGCGCCGGCTTCCAATTCGGCGGAATCGTCCGGAGAAACGGGAGCAAGCGGCGGCATCGACACTTCTGAGGAAGTGAAGCTGAAGATGATCTTCGTCGGCCCGAAGCCGGTCGATTATGACAGCGTATTCGGCGAAATCAACAAAAAGCTCAAGGAACAAATCAACGCCACGATCGAAGGCGAATTCCTCGACTGGTCGGATTGGGCGCAGAAATATCCGCTCAAGCTGGCGGCCAACGAAAACTTCGACCTGATCTATTCGGCGAACTGGGCCGGCTACAACGACCAGGCGCTCAAGGGCGGTTTCCTGGAGCTGACGGAAGACATGCTCTCCAAGTACATGCCGAAGACGTGGGAAGCGATGCCGAAGGTCAGCTGGGATCAAGCGAAGGTGAACGGCAAGCTGTACATGGTGCCGCAGAACCGCGGAGAATCCGTCGAGAAGCTCATTCTGTACCGTGAAGACCTGCGCAAGAAATACAATCTGCCGGCCATCGACAGCCCGGAAGCTTACGCGAATTACTTGAAGACGATTGCCCAGAACGAGAAAGGCGTTATCCCGTTCACTCCGGAAACCGGCGACTGGAAATACCACAACCTGGACCGCGTGCTGCTGAAGCAGGAGAACGAATGGAACATGTTCGATCTGGATATGCCGTTCGCGTTTAAGCTTAGCGATCCGAAGGGACAAGTGTTCAACGTCTTCGAAACTCAGGAATTCAAAGATCTGGCCAACTATTACAAAGATCTCGCCAGCAATAACGGCTGGTCCAAGAACGCCTTGAACAGCAAAAACGACCACCAGCAAGACTTCAAGCAAGGCAAAACGGCTTCGATCACGCATAACAACGGCACCTTGGGGGCGCTGATGGCGCTCATGCGCCAGGAAAATTCGCCGTACGAGGTGGCGCTGGCCGATATTAACCCGGACAAGGCCAAATCGGTGGCGATCTCGACGCAGAACGGCACGTCCGTCCATGCCACGTCCAAATACCCGGAACGCGCTCTGATGTTCATCGATCTGATGCAGAACGACAAGGAACTGCACGATCTGATCATGTACGGCATCGAAGGCGTCCACTACGAGAAGTCCGGCGAAGACAAATATATCGCAACCGACAAAAATCCGAACTACACCGGCTTCTCCAACTGGAGCTTCAACTCCCCGCTTAATCGCGACAACGTAGACTTCCCGCAGGAAGCCTCCGATCTCGTGAAGAAATGGGAAGAGCAAGTGTACCACTATCCGCTGGAAACGTTCGTCTTCGACAACAGCAAGGTGAAGACGGAAATCTCCAACCTCGGCAACGTCATGCTGCGTTATGCCATTCCGCTGGAGTACGGGGTCGTCAAAGACGTCGACGCCGGTCTCGCGGAGCTCAACAAGCAGCTGAAGGCCGCAGGTCTCGAGAAGGTTCAGCAAGAGCTGCAATCGCAGATCGACGCTTTCTTGGCGGCCCAGTAATAACGGTCCGTGCATGCGGCAAGGCCGGCAAATCTCCTCGGACAAGAGAGGGTTTGCCGGCCTTTCTTGTATATTCGACATGCTCGCGCATTCCGTCTAAATCCGCTGGTCCTCCATTATTTCGACGATCGCTTCCGTCTTCTCGCTGCTCGCCGCCACGATCAGAAACACGATAACCAGTCCGATCAGCCCGTTCATCAGCATGCCGCTCACATCCCCTTCGCAAGTGTCCATGAGTCGAAAGTTATCGTTACTCCCAGTCTATCCGGGGGAATGAAGGAATATGATGGCAGACAAGCAAAAACGCTGCCTGAAATTATTGCTCCTCATCGCCGCTCTGTTCATAGGAATGTCCTATGTGTTCAATAGTTTTTATATATTTCAATAATAAGCTTATGTTGACTATGATCGATATTATAAGGAAGCTTGGATACTCGGGAGGCGGACAAGTGGAAAATCGCAATGATGTGAGCAGCAAATTCGATGAAGTTTCGCGCGAATACGATCGCCAAAGAAAAAAGCTTATCCCCTGCTTCGACGATTTCTATGGGGTTTCGGTGTCTGTAGCGGAAGCCGGCTCCAATTGCCCGGAAATATTGGACTTGGGCGCAGGCACGGGATTGTTCTCGTCGCTCATGCTGCGGAAGTATCCGCAGGCTAACATCACGTTAATCGATATTTCGGAGAAAATGTTGGACATCGCGAAGTCGCGGCTTGAGGGGGTCGCCAACGTCACCTATGTGCTGGACGATTATACGAATTATGTTGTTCCGGGCAAGTACGACATCATTGTTTCGGCTCTTTCGATTCACCATCTCACGGATGCGAACAAGCGGACGCTGTACCGCAACGCTTATTCGAACTTGAAGAACAACGGCGTATTCGTCAATGCCGATCAGGTTCTGGGCCATACTCCGTTTATTGAGTCCCTGTACAAGAACGATTGGAAGAAAAAAGTCGAGGCCAGCGATCTGACCCGAGAGGAAATCGCGTCCGCCTACGAAAGAACGAAACTCGATAAGATGACGGAGTTGGCGACGCAAATCGATTGGATGAGGGAAGTCGGCTTCTCTGACGCGGATTGCGTTTATAAGTATTTCAATTTCGTGGTTTTGTATGGGAGAAAAGGGGACTGTCCCTAAGTCGTAAGAACGCAACAAAAACATTATCGATAAATAAGAACGGGGTATATATCTCCTTACGCTGCAGATACGGTCATGAAATTAGGAATCGATTAACCCGTGACAGGGTAATTTCATGACCGTATGAAGCAGGCGCTTCGCTCTCCAGGAGATATATACCCCTTTTCTATCTCGATAATGCATGTTGCCTGACTTAGGGACTGTCCCTCTTCTTGGCCTTAATCGAGTAAGCTTGTCACGGAAGGCTGCTGGATCGCCGCCTGCGGCGAAGAAGCGGTGCCCGGCTGCAAGCCGAGCCGTTGCCCCATCTGCTTGTTGATCTCCTGCAGACGGCTCGTCTGCTCCGTAGCGGAAGCGATAATCGTGCGGTTGGATTCCTCGCACCGGTTGATCGCCGAGGTAAGATCGTTCATCGCCTGATTGATCTGCTCCATCGACATCGCCGATTTCGTCATCGCCTGCGTCGTCTTCTGCGTCGTCTCGTTGAGCATGCGCGCGTTCTCCGCGAATTGCTTGCCGAGCATGTCGTTCGTCGCGTTCACGGCGTCGATGACCTTCATCTGATCCTCGAGCGCGGTCGCGATCATCGCGGACACCGTGATCAGGTGCTGCGTCTTATCGATCGTCGCGTCGACGGAATCGATCAGCTTGTCGTTGTTGTCGTTAATGATGTCCGAGCCGGCGATCGCCTGCTGGTACAGCATGATCATCTCCGTGAGCGCCTGGATGCGCGTCACGACTTTGCGCAGACCCTTCTCCAGCTGCGGCTTGCGGCTCTCGTTCTCAGGCTTGGCCAGTTCCTGCTCGAACAGCGTCTTCAGCTGGTTGCCCAGCTCGATGCGCTGCTGAACGTTGTACATTTCCTGAATGCACATCTGCTTCAGGTTGCGCATGTGCACGACGTTCTCTTCCAGCGTGTCCTTGCCGTTGCGCAGCGCCGAGATGATCGCTTGAACATTCGTCCGCACCGACTGGTATTTCATGATGTAGTTTTTCATCGGCGTTTTGCGAAGAATGCGTTGGAAAATAGACAGATCCTTCGCCCGGTTCAGGTCGTCGACCTCGTTGCGAAGCTTCATAATGTTGCCGGCGATCTCCGAGCGCTTGCCGCTGAGCAGATCGTTGAGCGGACGCTCCAGCAAAGTCAGGTTGGCGCCGGCTTTCTCCATCGTCTTCTGGCCCATGCGGCCGACTTCGTCCATCAGGGAATCGAGCTGGGCGGCATCCGCCGACGAGATGCGTTGAATCGTAGCTTGCGCTTCTTGCTGGACCCTTACGGCGTCCGAATCTTTAAGCAGAATGGCTGGCGTACTCATGCATAAGTCCTCCCATCGAATGTTGAGGTTGTTCAAAAGCCGCTGAAAACCGGACTCTCTGAACTCGCTCTATTAGTTGCCTGCGCCGTAGCGCTGATGAATGAGCTCGGCCTTGTTTCTCAATTCCATAAGGTCCTTCTGCTCGATGAAGCTTGTATAGGTCGTAATCTGGTTGTCGATGTCCCGAATGCTGTTGAGCAGAAGCCGGCGGTTCTGCCGCTTCGCTTCTCCGCTCAAATGCAGGAAAGGAGTGATCGCCCCGTTCAGGTCCTTAAGCACGAGCCGCTTGATTTTGTGGTTGATGTCTCCGTTGTTGAAAGCGACCAATTGCGGAATGATGCGGTTCAACCGGACAAGAAGAGACAGCGTGCGCTGCACGATCTCGTTGTCGAGATTGTTCTTCTCCCCTTCGAGCAGCACCATGTCTTCGATCGTGCCGATGTATTCCATAATGGAATCCCACTCCGGCCCGAGATCCGAAGCTCTTGGCTCCGGAGCGGCCTGCTGCGGCGCCGCAACTGCCGGATTCGCCGGCGGCTGCCCTCCCGGACGGCTGGCTCCTCCGAACGGCTGAACGGCCGGCGGTATCCGCTGGGCCTGCTGCGCGTTGCCTCCCGCGGCCGCTGCGGCAGCCGCCGCGTTCGCCGCGTCCCGCTCGGTGGCCAGCTGGGCCACTTTGCGCTCGGCGTTGCGTATAACCGAAGCGAGCATCGTTCCCAGAATCGGAAAAACAAGCGCGATCGCGTCATGAACGAAAAAAGTCGAAATATAGCCTGCCGAATAACCGATGATGATGGACGCTAGTCCCCATTTCGAACGAAGCAAGTCCGCTACCTCCTGTCTATCCAACCGAATCCGACTGGCGTAAACGGTTAACCATGACTTTAGTTTATGGCTTTCGGCAGCGCTCGTCAATTTTTTATCGTAAGCCGACGGCCCGCCTCTATTTCATGAGGACGGGCAGCTCGAGATAGCTCGCTTTGACGCCAAAGCGAGGAACCGGCTGTTCGAAGGGCTGTCCGAGAATCGATTTTACCGCCAAATACGGCATGTTAATCCCGCTTAGACACGTGATGTACAATCCGCCGGACATGCGCGGATTGATCTCGAGCAGCTTCGGCACGCCCTCGTTGTATTTAACCTGGATGTTGTAGACGAACGGAATGCGGCAGCGTTCCGCCACCCGGGACGCGATCTCCAGCAGCTCCGGCTTGTCCTCCAGCAAGTAGATTCGCCCCGACGATTTGCGGCGAGGTATGGCTGCAATCAGATTGCCGTCGCCGTCCGCCAGGCAGTCGATGCTGACCTCTTCGTCGGGCAGCAGCTCCATCACCATCAATCTCGGGAACCGCTCCACCGCCGACAGCGTCTTGTACGCCTCCTCGAACGGAACGGCCGCGCTCACCCAGCCGTACAGATCGTTCAGCTTATCCTGTTCGCTCCGCTCTCCCTCGATGATCCGGAAGCCCATGCCGCCCTCCGAGTTCGTCGGCTTGAAGCAGACGCGATGCCCGCTTGCGACCAGCGCCTCGTATGCCGCCTTGAACTGCTCCGCTGTCTCGGCGACATAGTATTCCGGCAGAGGCACGACGTCCGTCCCGGCCAGGCTTTCGTAGAACAGATCCTTCTCCATCAGACGTTCGAGCAGCTCGGTATCGCGGCAGACCATCACCTTCGTGCCGATCTCGTCGAAGCGGCGCGCCTCCTTGGCGATGTCCAGCATATGGAGCCGCGGGATGAAGACGCCGATGTCGTTGCGGCGGCAGAAATCGAGTGCGTAATCGACGTACTCGGCGCCGTCCAGCACCGGCTCCTGCTCCGCGTGGTCGCAGGCTTGCAGCGAAAGATGCCCCGGATCGGGATGAGTCCCGTAGAAGGTAAAGCGCTGGCCGTCCGGATTGTCGCGGATCATGCCGATATAATGATAGACCGAGGAGAACCAGCGGTTAAAATAAATGTTCGTCATCTCGTATGCCCCGCTTCCTTGCGGCAATTGGCCGCGGCTTCCAAAATGTCTTCCGACGCCAGAATGCCGGACCGGCCGGCAAACCGGATGCCCCGTTCGTCCTTGCCCGCGTAATTCCGAAACAGCTCGCCGTGCCCCGGGGCCATCGCTTCGTCCGCGACCCGCAGCATGCTTTCGTCCAGCAGGCTGTCGCCGGCCGCGAATACGAACGATGCGCCCGCCAGCTCCTTCACGTAACGGACGGCAGCGCCCTTGCTCACCGGATCGGGCACCAGGTACACTTTGCGCCCCTGCAGCGAGCAATTCCAGCCCATCCGCGCCAGTTCTCCCGCCAGCTCTTCCATCCAGCCGTCCGGAATCTCTTCCCTGTTCACGACAACCGCATAGAACAGCTCGTCGCAGTACCGCTCCTTCAGCACCCAGCTCGCGTCCGCCAGCCGGTCGAATAAAGCCTTCGCTTCTTCGCCCGAAGCCGCCCCGGAACGAACGGCTTGCCGGATCACGCCGTCCCACTGCGCGTCCGTCCGGCCGTCGACCAGCACTCGGCCTCCGTTGCTGACGATCGCGTAGCGGATGCGAATATCGCCCGTCAATCCGTGTATTCTCTCGTATTGCTCGTAAATTCTCGTCGTCGTCGGCACGAAGTCGATCTCCCGGCTCAGCTCCCGAAGCCGCGCGTAGGCGGTACGGGTCATGAAGCTCAAATCCTCGCCCTCGTACTTCTCGACGGGAACGAGCTCGCTCTCTTCCATCGGCCCCATCGAACGGCGAGAGTAAATCAGCGTCTGATCCAGATCGCAGGCGAATATCAAGCGGAGTCCCCCTTGAGCGGCTTAATGATGCCGCAGCACGAATAAGTCAGGCCGGGATATTCCTCGACCGGGACGCCGCGATCCGCTGCCAGCAGCAAAATCGGAGCGAGATTCGGATTGCCCGCGTCGTCCACGAGAATTTTCCAAGGCACCCGGCGCAGCAGCACGCGGGTCGTCTCCCCGACTCCGGGCTTCACCAGGTTGACGTCGGCGATGCCGAATTCCCGCTGGATGCCGCGAATGTCCCGCTCTCCCTGCCAAGTGACCGGGTCGCCGGTCTCCGCAAGCAGACGTTCGGCTTTCGCTTTGGCCGCTTCCCGGACCGATTCGAAATGCGCTTCGATCGTGTCGACGTATTCGTTGGACAGATCGTCTTCCGCCAGCTCGCGATAATATTTCGCTCCGTGGAAATCCTCCGGCCCGATCAGATCGTCGCGCAGAACGGTTCGGCTCACGAGGCCCGACACCGTCGAATTCAGGCAAGCGCTCGGAATGAGGAAATCTTCCCGAGTGCCGAACGTCGCGGAGCAGCAGCCGGGATCGGCCAGAACGGCCAGATCGTCGCTTAGACGAACGCCGTAGCGTTCATAGAAGCTGTCGCACGCCTCGATCAGCACTTTGCGGATGGCGCCTTTGCCGGTCCAGCCGTCGACGAACTGAATGTTTCCCTCCGGATGGCGGCGCAGCATGTATTTCAGAGCGTTCTCGTCGATTCCTTTGCCCCGGATGATCGAGATGCTGTAGTGAGGAACGTCGAGCCCGTGGAACGAGTGCAAATAGCGTTTGATCAGCACGCCGATCGGCGTGCCCGCCCGCGCCAGAGACGCGAGCACGACGTTCGCTCCGCGCTTGGCGGCAATCTGCTCCGATACGACGGCGACCGCCTCCGCCACCTTGCCCGCGGTGGCGAGCAGCGTCTCGCGATACAGCCCGATATAGTCGTCCGACGGCCGGTACTCGATCGGCAGCATCTCCGAATAATGCGTTCCGGATTGGATCGCCTCTTCCCGATCTTCCGTGCCGCGCTCCAGCTCGACCGAGCTTAGATCCTTCAATAAAAATACGACGTCCCCCGGCTTATAGCTGCCCATAGGGGACGGTTGAGCGACCTGGCCTTCGTGTACGGACAGAAGCTGCTTCATTCCCCGTCCCTCCGATCGTCTGATGTGCCGAACGAAACCAGGTGAACGACGGGTACGCCAAGCCGGGACAAAGCCCGCTCGAACGACGCGCCCCGCTTCGGATCGTACTCCCGTTCGACGAAGACGAACGCTTCGTCATACTGTCCGGGCTCGACATTGTAAATAAAGTTGGCGACTTCCTCTCCGTCTACCGAATCGTAACGATAAGCGGAGGATACCGCATAGGCCTCCCGGCGCAGAGGATGGATCGGGCTTCTTGTCGTCGACTGGCTGTACACGCCGTCGCCCATTCGCTCGGCGATCCGCATCGGAACGTACATGAATTCCCCCGTTCCGAGACACAGCACCCGGCTGCCCGTTCTATGCGCGGCCAGTTGTTCCGCCGCTCGGGCGACGGAGCGGTCCAGCGCTTCCCCGTCGGCCGCGCTCATGCCGAATCTGCCGGTATGCAGCAGATAGGAGCCAAGCTGCGGCGAACGCGCCCTGTCTTCCGGAGAAGATCCGGCATGCTCGAATAACGGGGAGAGATCGTGGCGGCGTATACGGAAATCCGGCAGCGGCTCGAAGGCATCGCGAGCTTCCTTCGCCCCTTCCTCAAGCGGACTCCCCTTCACCTCGATCTCCCCTTCGATCAATGCCAGGCAGCGAATCCGGATGCCCAGCTCGCGCTCCAGCTCCGCGAAGCGCTCTCGATCCGCTACGGATCGCCAATCGAGCAGACTGGCCACCGCGAAGTCGCGATGCCCGAAAGCCGCGTGCAACTCGCGGATAATGTTGAGCGCGGTTTTCCCCGTCGTAATCTCGTCGTCGACGAGCACGATGCGAGACGCCTCGCGGAAGACGGACGAATCTTCAACGTAGCACCGGTGCGCGACCGCGTGCGAATGCTCTTCTTCGAAGCGGATCGGCGGGACGAGCCCTTCGATCTCCTCGCGCGTCGTATGCACGAACGTCACATTGCCTTCGAACGCGTCGAACAGACTATGTCCAAGCGCGGTCGCCGTCTCCGCGAAGCCGATGAACAGCGTCGGCTCTTCGATGCGGATTTTGCGCGCCATCAGCTCCCGGTATCCTTCATCCGCCTCTCTTCTGCTCGCGAACATGGCCCGCAAGCGATCCGCTTCCAGCGGAGAAGGGCGCTTCAACGCCTCTTCCGCATACAGGCAGCCCAGCAGCGCTCCCGCCCCCAGCGACGCCGAAGGAACGACCGGGATATGCTTGCCGAGCAGCCTGCTGACGAACAGAAACCCGCGCTTCTTGTTAATGCGCGCCGCCATCCCGAACAGTTGGTCAAGCTCGAGCCCGTACGGATTGGACGTCACGCTGACTTCGACTTCCAATCCGTCGATAATGCTATACAAGCGCCCCCGCCGGCTCGAGGTCGGCGAGCAGGCTGGTGAAGTTATGTTTTTCATGCAGCACCCCGAAAATCTTTGATCGATTCATAATCCGGTTGGACCAGTTCAAATGCGGCTTGATCTCGTTCATCTTGTTGGCGTACTGGCTCTTCATGACGCCGTAATCGCCCTGGCTGTTCGCGATGATGCTCGCCGCGTCGCAGTATTCCTCGTGAGTGACGACGTACATCGCCTGCACCGGCTGAAGATGCGTCGGATGAATGATCGTCTTGCCGATGATGCCGTTCTCCTTGTCGTAAGCCACTTCGCGAATCAGGCCGTCCACGGACCTGTCCAGATAAGACATGCGCAGCTTCAGCCCGTCTTTGCCCATCGCTTCCTGGAACGGCGTCATCCGAAGCTGCGGCTTCAGCACGCGGTCGCTTCTGAAATATTCCCATACCGGTCCGGAAATGACGAAGCCGTCTTCCTGCCGCCCGAACACGTTGATAATGTCCGTCACGCAATCGCGGATGACGCCGATGTCGTAGATCGTCATGTCGGGATTGCGCCGCAATCCGAAAATGCTGGAGAAGTCGGTCGCTCCGATTCTCACGTTAAGCACGTACGGACTGTATCGCTTCAGCAGAGTCTGAATGTCGAGCAGCGCGGACGACCGGCTTTCCCGGTAGATCACTTCCGCCGTCTCGAGAATCGGCATTCCGTACAGCGTCGGCGCATCCGGCCCGACGCTTCCGTTGTACTCCTCCAACAGCCGGAAGTAAGCTTCGCCGATGACGGGCGAGAACTTCGGAAAAGCGAATCCCGTCACCAGGTACAGCCGTTCCTCCAGCAGCGACAACAGCCGCCGCATCTGCTCCGCCGAGCGAACCCGCACGAAGATGAGCGGAAGAGCCGATGACTCGATAAAGCCTTCGATCACGAAGCGATGCAGCTTGTCCAACGTCTCGTACAGATTTCTCTCGGCAAAGTCGACTTGGCTGTCCGCTACCGCGTCCTCCAGGTCGATGACCAAGGACACTAACCCCTTAATTTTCCCGCTTACGACGTCATCCGCGATTCGGGGACGAATCGCGGGCATATACAAGGCGGCGCCCACCGCATAAGCCAAAGTTTCCTTGTCGTCGCGATTGCTGAACTCCGACGGGAGTTGAAGAAATAAATCTTGTTCCTGCTCCGGGGTCAGATAGTCGAAATAGCGCAAGGACCTCACCCTCCTAACCTCTAAATCTCTAATCCTTCAAAATACTTCCAAATCTCTCCTTAAAAAATATCCCCCACGCTCACATGAGGGATATTTCCAAGGGAATGCGACTGCAATCGATTCGATTAGGACTTGGCGGAAGATTTGGCTTCGGCTTTTCTCCTGATGGCACTGAGGACCATCGTACCGATGAAAATGGCAATCAGCACGGAGAAGAACACGGCATGCGACACATGGAATCCGAAAGCTCCGGCGATCATCTTCGTTCCGATGACGACAATCAGGATAAACGCCGCTTTTTCCAACTCCGGGAACTTCTCGATCAGTTTCAAGAACACTTGGGCAACTCCACGCATCATCAGTACGCCGAGAATACCGCCCAGGAACAGTACCCATACTTCTTCGCTGACTCCGAATGCGGCCAGAACGCTGTCGATGCTGAATGCGATATCCATCATCTCGACGGCGAGTACCGTACGCCAGAAGCCCATTCCTTTGTTTTCAATCTCATGCTCGTCCTCGTCCGGTTTCTTGCCGATGTACGGAATGAGCGGCACTCCGCCCACGCGCGCCAGCTTGAACTGGAGATCGAACAAATTGCTTAACGCAATCCAGAGCAAGTATAGACCCCCGGCAACCTTAATCCAGGTAATCTTGACGAGATACGTCCCGATCCCGATCGCCAGGAAGCGGAAGACGTACGCGCCGACAATTCCGTAGAACAGCGCCTTCTTCTGTTGCTCTTTGGGAAGATGGCGAACCATAACCGCGAGCACGAGCGCGTTGTCCGCGGACAACAAGCCCTCGAGAACGATCAGCGTACCGATAATTCCCCAAGTCGATGGCATCGACAGCACTTCGCCGATATGCTGCCAATCGAAGAAGGTCGCGAAGTTGTCAATAAAGCTTTGCAAAAAATCCATGATGGCCCTCCTGCCGGTTCTAGCTCCGTTAATCTAATCGATTGATTTACTTGCTTCCTCTTGTCCAGCGCAATCCCCAATTGTACGCGACGTCCAGCTTCTGCTGATCGTCGAAAAACTGCACGAGCCTCTCGACGCTGAACGTCTGGTTATTCACGTTGCGAATCATGGCGATGGCGCACAAGCCCTTGCTGTTGTTGTACTCGTCCATCCGCACGATGATATCCGGTCCGCCGGGATACTTGACGGTAACGACGCCGTCCGCTTGCGACCAGTTCGTCACGCCCGAATAGATAAAGGCGAAGATGACGATCCGTTCGATCTCCGCGACCTTCGCCCCGTTGATCCGCAAGTTCTCCCCGCCTTCGAGCGCGCCCGTCCGATCGTCTCCGTCAAGCGCCACGTAAGGCGGCCGTTGGAAATCTCCGAAGGCATTGCCCAGCGCTTGAACGCCGCCCTTCGTGCCGTCTTTCAGCTCGAAGAGACAGCCGAGATCTAGATCGATGCCGGACGCCGCCTTGAAGAAGCCGCCGCCGGACTTCTTGCGATTCCAGTTCAGATTCACCAGAATCTCGCCGAGCGTTCCGGCTTTCTTCTCCAGGTTAATGACGTCGCCCTTCTTCTTCAGCTCGATCTTGTCCAGCCGGACAGGCGGAGCCGCCGGAGGCGGAGAGGACGGAGCTGGCGGAACAGGCGGAACGGACGGAGAAGGAGAAGCTTGTCCAACCGGCGGCTTGGCCGCCTCGGGTTTCGGCGTCGGAGGCGGAGCTGCCGGCGGCTCTTCCCGAACGACGATGCCGAAGCTGCCGCATAGAGCGGCGAGGCCGCCCGAGTAGCCCGATCCGACCGCGTTGAACTTCCATTCGCCGTTGTATCTATATAATTCTCCCACGACGATCGCCGTTTCGACGGGAAATTGATTGCCAAGCTCATATCGGAGCAGCTCGTTGCCCGTCGCTTCGTCGATGATCCGCAAGTAAGCGTCCTTGACGAGAGAGAAATTTTGCCGGCGGGCATCCCCTTCGTAAATCGTCAGCGTGAACGGAATCCGTTCCAGATCCTGCGGGACGCTTCTCAGGTCGATGCTCACCTGCTCTTGATCCGTCTGGGCGCCGTAGCTCTTCTTATCCTGCCCGAGAATTCGAATCGAGCCTCCGGCTCCGTTGGGATTCGAATAGAAGATCAAATCCTGGTCCGAACGCACCTTGCCGCTTGCCTGCAATACGAAAACCGAAAAATCCAATTCTACGCCGGCGCTGGCTCCCCAGCCCATCCCGACGACGACTCGCGAGATCGGAGTGTTCTTGGTAACGTCTGCTTTCTGGCCTTTAATGATCTTCAGAGACATGCGCTGCGAATCCTCCGTTGTCTACTTGGCATCCAAGCCGTAGTTGTTGGCGAGTGCGGCCAAGCCTCCGGAGAAGCCCGATCCGACCGCTTGGAATTTCCAGTCCGCACCGTGGCGATACAGCTCGCACACGACGACGGCCGTCTCGACGGAGAAGTCTTCTCCCAAGTCGTAGCGAAGAATTTCGCTTCCCGTCTGCTCGTCCACCAGTCGCACGAACGCGTTCGAAACCTGGCCGAAATTCTGATGGCGGCGTTCGGCGTCGTGGATCGTTACGGTAATGCCGATGCGATGGACATGTTCCGGTATTTTGGTGAAATCCAGCTTGATCTGCTCGTCGTCGCCTTCTCCCTGGCCGTCGCGGTTGTCGCCGGTATGGATAACGGCTCCGCCGTAAGCGGACAAGTTATTGTAAAAGACGAAGTCCTCGATGCCGTTCGCCTTGCCGTTGGCGTGAAGCAGGAACGCCGAAGCGTCCAGGTCGAAGTCGTCTCCGCCCGTGTACTTGTTCGTATCCCAGCCCAAGCCGATAATCGCCTTTTTCAGACCCGGGTTCGTCTTCGTCAGATCGATTCTTTGTCCTTTGGACAAGCTGATGGTCATCTGGAATCCTCCTCCCTTATACTTGTACTCCGAAGTCCCGGCACAAGCCGGCCAGTCCGTCGCGGTATCCGCTGCCGACGGCGCTGAACTTCCATTCGCTGCCGTGCCGGTAAAGCTCGGCCACGACGACGGCGGTCTCGATCGAGAAATCTTCTCCGAGATCGTAACGGATCAGTTCTTCGTTCGTCGCCTCGTTCAAGACGCGGGCGAAGGAGTTCGCCACCTGACCGAAGTTCTGATTGCGCGCCGCGGCATCGTGAATCGTGATGCAGAAGGAAATCTTCTGGATGTCCGCCGGCACCTGCCCGAGATCGATGACGAGCGATTCGTCGTCCCCGTCTCCTTCGCCGGTCTGATTGTCTCCCGACAATTGGATGGAGCCGTTCGGGTTGGTCTTGTTGTTGTAGAAAATAAAGTCGCTGTCCGAGTTTACCTTGCCGGAGCCGTTCAGGCAGAATGCCGAAGCGTCAAGATCGAACGCGCTGCCTCCGTCGTACTTGTTCGTATCCCAGCCAAGTCCGATTTTGACCTTGGTCAATCCCGGATTGTTTTTCGTCAAGTCGACTTTCTGGCCCTTGGACAAATTAACCGCCATTTCCGCCATGCCTCCTCGTTAATTGGAAAGGGACCGCGATCCGATTGAACAGCGGTCCCCAAAACCGGGGTACTACGGTCTTACATCAATCCGAAATCTTTAACCAAGCCGGCCAGGCCGTCTTTGTATCCGCTGCCGACCGCGTTGAATTTCCATTCCCCGCCGTGACGGTAGAGCTCGCCTACGACAACCGCAGTCTCGACCGAGAAATCTTCGCCCAGGTCGTAGCGGATCAGCTCCGCTCCCGTATCTTCGTTCACGATGCGAACGAACGCGTTCGTGACTTGTCCGAAGTTCTGGCCTCTCTCGGCCGCTTCGTGGATCGTGATGCAGAAAGAGATTTTTTCCACTTCCGCAGGAACGGTCGACAGGTTGACTTTGACTTGCTCGTCGTCGCCGTCGCCTTCGCCCGTCAGGTTGTCGCCGGTGTGCTCGACAGCGCCGTTGGTGCTCTTCAGGTTGTTATAGAAGATGAAGTCTTTCTCGGATCCGGCTTTGCCGGCGCCGTTCAGCAGGAATACGGAAGCGTCGAGGTCGAAATCCTTGCCGCCGTCGTATTTGTTCGTGTCCCAGCCGAGACCGACCAGTACTTTCGTAAGACCAGGGTTTGTTTTCGTCAGATCGATTTTTTGACCTTTGGATAAGCTGATAGACATGTGAGATGACCTCTTTTCTTGGATTTGGATTTATTATTGATAATTTCTTGCCAACAAGTCGACGTGCGCGGCGAAAGAGCCTTCGCCGACCGCGTTAAACTTCCACTCACCGCCGTGGCGGTAAATTTCGCCGACGATCAACGCCGTCTTGCCCGCGTAGTTGTCGGTCAGATTAAACCGGATAAGCTCCTGCTCGTTGGCTTGGTTCAGCACGCGAATGTAGGCCGAGGAGACCAATCCGAAATCTTGCTTACGGTTGACGCAGTCATAGATGTTCACAACGAAAAGAATTTTGTGAACGTGGGACGGAACGCGCGCGAGATCGACGGTAATTTGCTCGTCGTCGCCGTCGCCTTCGCCCGTCCGGTTGTCGCCGGAATGAACGACCGAACCGTCGATGCTCTTCAGATTGTAGAAGCACACGAGGTGCTTGTCGCGAAGCTTGCCGTTCTCGTCGAGCAGCAGCGCGGAAGCGTCGCAATCGATGTCCACCGTTTTTGAACCGAAGAACCCTTTCTTCTTGACCGGGTCCCAACCGAGGCCTACCGTAATTTTGCTTAATCCGGCGTTGCCCTTCGTGAGATCGACTTTCTGTCCTTTCACAAGCGAAATCGTCATGTCTAGCAAGGTCTCCCTTCAAACTCAATTCGGCTGATTGCGCCGGGACCGGATTCTATGAATCTCTCATCCCTCGACTACCTACATTTACGATGTACCGCCAAAAAGGTTTCAACCTAGTCAATTATAAACCAAATAATAACGCGTTTCGATAATCAGAACCTTAAATTCCCGTAAAATCTGGGAAATAAGTCGCAGATGTAACCTTTTTCGCGCCGATTGCGTCAGAGGCAGTGTCGAATTCGCAAAACTACCAACACGACGAGGAGAAGTCACCATGACTAAAAGAATGACGCTGTTGCTGATGACCGTACTGATCGGGCTGGCTCTTGCCGCCTGCTCCAATAACGATAAGCCCGCCTTGCCGGAACCTTCGGCCCCGCCCAAGCAAATGGCGGACGAGATGCTGCAGCAGATCGAACAGCCGATGCTGGTCGAACTGGAAAGCGCGATGGTGGAGCAGCTGTACCATCTGGACCCGGCGCTGCTCGAGGACTATACGATCCGGACTCCGATGATGAACGTGAAGACGAACGAGATCGCCATTCTGAAAGTGAAGGACGCCCAGGACGTCGCCGCCGTGGAGGCGGCCGTCAAGCAGCGCGCCGATGACGTTCAGAAGCAATTCGAGACATACCTTCAGGACCAATATGAGAACGCCAAAAATTACAAGCTCGTCGTAAAAGGGAATTACGTGCTGTTCGTCATCTCGGAGAGCGCGGACGATTTCGTCAACGCGTTCGACGGCTTCTTCGCGAAGAAGTAACCGGCGATGGTATTCAGCAGTCTCCTTTTCCTGTTTCTGTTTCTGCCGGTCGTCCTGCTGCTGTACTACTGCTCCCCGTGGAGAATCCGCAATCTGGTGCTGTTTCTGACGAGCCTTGTGTTCTACGCATGGGGCGAGCCGGTCTACATCGTCCTCATGCTCGTGTCCACGCTGACGGACTACGGCTTCGGACGTCTTCTCGACGGTCCGCAGCTCGGGCCGGCGAAGCGAAAAGCGGTCGTGGCCGCGTCGATCGCCGTCAATCTGGCTCTGCTGTCTTACTTCAAGTACGCCGACTTCTTGATCGGCAACCTGAACGGTTGGCTCGGCACGGACATTCCGCTTACGGAGCTGGCGCTTCCGATCGGCATCTCGTTCTATACATTCCAGTCGATGTCCTACATCGTGGACATCTACCGGGGGACGGCGAAGGCGCAGCGGAACTGGATCGACTTCGCCACCTTCGTGGCGCTGTTCCCCCAATTGGTCGCAGGGCCGATCGTGCACTACAAGTCGGTAGCGGAGCAGCTCCGCAGCCGCAAGGTGGACGCCGCGATGTTCGCCGAAGGCGTACGCCGCTTCGTGACCGGGCTGGCCAAGAAGGTGCTGCTCGCGAACAATATCGGGCTGCTCTGGCATACGATCTCGGCCGCCGACGCCGGCACGCTGCCCGTGATGACGGCATGGCTGGGCATTATCGCCTTCGCCTTCCAAATTTATTTCGACTTCAGCGGCTATTCGGACATGGCGATCGGACTCGGCCTGATGTTCGGCTTTCGGTTCAACGAGAACTTCAACAAGCCTTACGCCGCCCAGAGCATCACCGATTTCTGGCGCCGTTGGCACATCTCGCTGAGCACCTGGTTCCGGGACTACGTCTACATTCCGCTCGGCGGCAACCGCAAGGGACTGAGCAACCAGCTGCGCAACATCCTGATCGTCTGGACGCTGACCGGCATCTGGCACGGCGCGAGCTGGAACTTCCTGCTCTGGGGGCTGTACTTCGGCGTCATTCTCATTTTCGAGAAATGGATCGGCTTGTCGCTGCTGGAGCGCTCGCCTCGGTGGGTTCGCCATCTGTATGCCGCGCTGCTCATTCTCGTCGGCTGGGTATTGTTCGCGTTCGAAGAGCTGCCGGAAGTCGGCCGATATTTGGCCGCAATGTTCGGTCTGGCCGGCCAGCCTCTATGGAACGGCGAAACGATGTACTTCGCTTACACGAACGCTATTTTGCTGGCTGTGCTGACGGTTGCCGCCCTGCCCTACGGCAAGCTGCGGCGACTGGCGGCGCACGGCCTTGGCGGGACCGGTGATGCACTGCGTCTGGTTTGGTGCGGCGCGCTGTTCCTGCTGTCGGTGTCTTATTTGGTGGATGCGACCTTCAACCCGTTTTTGTATTTTCGTTTTTGATAGGTAGTTCAAAAAGTCCGATTTTGATCACGAAGCATCCCAAGAAGCAGACTCGACATCGAATCTTGAATTCAGCCGGTTCTTCCGGTGCTCACGTAGCTTCCACTACGCTTTACTATCGTTCCTCACACCCGGACTTCATCCAACCTTCCAGGATGCATGGGCGAGCAGTTCGCCGTAAGGCGAACGACCAGCCTTGGTGCTGAAAACCGGACTTTTTGAACATGAATTACAAGGAGGTTAAAGAACTATGAAGCGGATCACGGACCGACTGCTCGTCGGGTCGTTCGCCGGCACGCTGTTCCTCCTGTCCGCAGCTTTCCTGGCTCTGCCGACCGAACGGTTCTCGGAGCTGGAAAACCGCTATTTGCAGCAAATGCCCCGACTCACCTGGGACAATCTGATTTCCAAAAAATTCGCGGACGAGACCGAACGCTTCGTTACCGATCATTTTCCGCTCAGGGCGGACTGGATCGGGGTGAAGTCGGCGGCGGAGCGATTAAGGCTGCAGCAGGAAAACAACAGCATCTACCTGGGCAAGGACGGGTACTTGTTCGAGAAGTTCGCCGAGCCCGATTACAGTAAGATCAATACCTACGCCGAAGCAGTGAAACGGTTTGCCGAGAAGCACCCGGAAGCGGACGTCTCTTTCCTGCTCGCTCCGACCTCGGTCGGGATGTACCCGGA